>OKVQ01000017.1_pt1 | contig 194710 bp, 165 predicted proteins | sample 1606821 | NCBI WGS metagenome assembly OKVQ01 (sample SAMN03281009, study PRJEB24777) | human gut metagenome | isolation source: fecal sample PR192 from 1 month old female Indian infant, vaginally... | reverse complement strand
CGCCAGGTTTCCTTGATGCGCCCAACCCCCATGCGGTGAGTCCGTTATTCGTCAGGGGCTTTTCAGAGGCTGAAAATCATAAAAAAAGTTATATCCTTTATATTTCAGCCCGTAGTATCAGATCAGTAAGTGAATCAACCGAATCAGATTTTCGTTTAAACCACCGATAATGCGATTGCCACAGGCAAATAAAAAAAGACAACACCGATGATTTGCTTAAGTGAACGGCATTACTGTCTGCGTCCTGGTTGTACGCGCCGGATATGTGTATCGTTCCGGTATGACGCATCCTGGCGAGGCGAGGCCGTTCAAACGGATAGCCGTTTTGTAAGGTAACTTGAATTATTTTGCGTATTAGCCATCATGATCAAAAAATTGCTCGGTTTGCAGCAACAGGCGAGATTATTGCGTAAACTTTAGCAACTCGCTGTTTCTTTAAGGTCATTTGTACGCTGTACTCACCGATCGCAGCGGCGCGGAAGAGTGTGGCGGCATATTTTTGTTTGGAATGGATACTTGGGTGGCTCTTATGAAGCATGATGCATTTTCCCTTCGCGGCATGGTGACAGGCTGCGCGCTTTTATTTTTCGCTGCGCCTGCGCTACAGGCTGCTGAACAACTCCCTGATGCCCCATCAATTGATGCCCGCGCCTGGATCCTGATGGACTATGACAGCGGAAAAGTGCTCAGCGAAGGCAATGCCGATGAAAAACTGGACCCGGCAAGTCTGACTAAAATCATGACCAGCTACGTTGTCGGCCAGGCGTTAAAGGCGGGTAAGATTAAGTCTACCGATATGGTGACGATTGGACGCGATGCGTGGGCAACCGGAAATCCGGCGCTGCGCGGTTCTTCGGTGATGTTCCTCAAACCGGGCATGCAGGTGTCGGTGGACGATCTTAATAAGGGCGTGATCGTTCAGTCCGGTAATGACGCCTGTATCGCGATTGCTGATTATGTCGCGGGCAGCCAGGATGCGTTTATCAGCCTGATGAACGGCTATGCGAAGAAGCTGGGCCTGACTAACACCACGTTTATGACCGTACACGGCCTTGATGCGCCGGGGCAGTTCAGTACCGCCCGCGATATGGCGTTACTCACCAAAGCGATGATTCATGATGTTCCGGAAGAGTATGCTATTAACAAAGTGAAAGAGTTTACCTTCAATAAAATCCGTCAGCCGAACCGCAATCGTCTGCTGTGGAGTACTAACCTCAATGTCGATGGCGTGAAAACCGGGACAACGGCTGGCGCAGGTTATAACCTGGTCTCTTCGGCGACGAAAAACGGCATGCGCCTGATTGCCGTGGTACTGGGAACCAAAACTGACCGCATCCGTTTTAATGAATCGGAAAAGCTGTTGACCTGGGGCTTCCGGTTTTATGAGACCGTGACGCCGATTAAACCTGATGCGACCTTTATTACCCAGCGCGTCTGGTTCGGCGACAGCAATGAAGCGAAACTGGGGGCGGGCGACGCCGGTTCTATTACGTTGCCGAAAGGCCAGTTGAAAAACCTCAAGGCCAGCTACACGCTGAATGACGCGCAGCTGACAGCGCCGCTGGCTAAAGGGCAGGTTGTTGGCACGATTGACTTCAAACTCAATGATAAGACCATTGAGCAGCGGCCGCTGATTGTGATGGAAGCGGTAAAAGAAGGCGGTTTTTTCAGCCGGATGCTTGATTTTGTGCTGATGAAACTGCACGGCTGGTTTGGTGGCTGGTTCTCGTAACAGGCAGGCCGCGCCCTGCGGGGCGCGGTTAGCGATTAGTAAAGCAGGGAAATCTGTTTTTCTTTCGCCAGCGCGAGCAAATCGTCATTCGGGCAAACATCGCTGGCAATCACGTCAAACTGTGATAAATCCCCCATCCGCGCGGGCCGGACTTTAGCGAATTTACTGTGATCGACGACCAGCACGTGATAGCGGGCGTTTTTCATCGCCCAGTGTTTCACCGGCAGCTCTTCGAGGTTAAAGCAGGTTGCTCCCTGCTCGCAGTCGATACCGGCGGCGGAATAGAACGCGATATCCGGGCAAAGATGGCTTAGCGTATCCTGCAGGCTCAGTGGTTTAAAAATTGCGTTGCTGGCGTGAAATTCGCCGCCGCATAAAATTGCCCGACACTGGGGTTTTTCCTGCAAGGAAAGAAAGGTGTTGAGCGAATAGCATACCCCGGTAAAGGGCAGGGCGTTGTCAATGGCGTCAATTATCCACGGTGTGGTTGTCCCACAGTCGAAAAAAGCCATCTGATGGGCCTTAAGCAGCTTTGCCGCATGGCGGGCGGCGCGGCGTTTTTCATCCACCAGTCGCGTTTTCTGATCGCTCAGCAGGTAGTGCGTCGCGCTGCGCGGTTCCAGCACGATATAACCGCCGAGCAAAACTACCGGGCCATTGTGGCCGTTGAGATCGCGACGAATGGTCATTTCCGACACACCAAGCTGGGTTGCCGCCTCTTTCAGATGGAGTTTATCACTGCGCTTGAGTGCCTGAATAAGCTGACTGATACGTTCGTCACGACGAGTTTCCATATTCCCTCTACGCTGAAAGCGCCCTGCACAGACAGGGCGTCAGCGGCGATTTTACCTGCCGGAAAAGGGTTAGTCACGCGCAGGCGCTGGGTCCGTCCGTAAGTACCGCCTGGTCCGAAAGGCGCTTATCCGCGTACCCAGCCTTTACGAATCGGTAGCGAAAATAACAGGTGGTACAGCCGTTGCAGATGTGGGTAACACGTATTTCCCCCGCTTTGCCACAATAACTGGGCGCTCAGACAGGCACTCATCGCGGTAAGTAACCCGCCCAGCATATCCATCGGCCAGTGAACACCGAGATAAACTCTGGACCAGGCAATCGCGCAGGCCATGCCGATAAGCAATGCGCCTGACCACAGCCGATGCCAGAACATAAACGCCAGCGCGAAGGTAAAGCCGAGTGTACCGTGATTGCTTGGGAAGGAATTATTCGGCGAATGATGCAGGAAGTTATAGCCGATACCGGCGGCAAACGGACGCTGATGGGGAAAAAGAAGGCCAAATAGCCAGGAAAGCGTGAGGCTAACGGCCAGCGCCATTATCACCTTACATACCAACTGGCGCTGATTTGGCCCCCAGAACCATAAGCCGAATACCCATAATGGCATAATAATAATCAGGTCTTTGGCGATAAACGTCGCGGTTTCAATTGCCCACCAGGGGGAAGCAGGGGTTGCATTAAGTAAGGCAAACAGCGCGTAGTTAATATTTTCCAGCATACATCCAGGCTCTTTAATTCGTTAGCAACAAACCGCTCACCTTAAAAAACGGTATCGATAAGGTAAAGCAGTATTGTCTTAATTGTCAGACTGTTATGCATAAACCGGCCAGTAAGCTTCATCAACAGACCGAGGAAGGGAGTATATAGCGTGTCATTTAATTGCAACATAAACGAAATATACACAGCGGAATTTTTCTTTGCAGAGGACATCGTTATCCCGGAGGAAAAAGTTTTCATCGCTACTCACAATTCGCTATCTCCCGGGCACGACTTTCATTAAACTTTGCGCGGTTTTATTTAAATAAGAGATTTCATGCACAATTATTCGCTTGCGGGCAAACGCCTCGGACGTCAGGCGCTGCTCTTTCCGCTGTGCCTGGTGTTATATGAATTCTCCACTTATATCGGCAACGACATGATCCAGCCGGGAATGCTCTCGGTCGTGGACGCGTTTGGCGTTGGCAATGAGTGGGTGCCGACCTCAATGACTGCCTATCTGGCGGGCGGTATGTTCTTACAGTGGCTGCTGGGCCCGCTTTCGGATCGCATTGGCCGTCGTCCTGTGATGCTGACCGGCGTCGTATGGTTTATTGCGACCTGTCTGGCGACGCTGCTGGCACAAACGATTGAACAGTTCACGCTATTGCGCTTTTTGCAGGGCATCAGCCTCTGTTTCATCGGCGCGGTCGGCTATGCGGCAATTCAGGAGTCTTTTGAAGAGGCGGTTTGCATCAAGATCACCGCCCTGATGGCGAACGTCGCGCTGATTGCGCCGCTACTCGGACCGCTGGTAGGCGCCGCCTGGGTTCACTTTCTGCCGTGGGAAATGATGTTTGTCCTGTTCGCCGTGCTGGCGACGATCGCGTTCGTCGGGCTACAGCGCGCGATGCCGGAAACCGCCACACGGCAGGGCGAAAAGCTATCGGTAAAAGCGCTGGGGCGTGATTATCGCGACGTGCTGAAAAACCGACGCTTTGTCGCTGGCGCGCTGGCGACCGGTTTTGTCAGCCTGCCGCTGCTGGCATGGATCGCCCAATCGCCGGTGATTATTATCAGCGGTGAGCAGGCGACCAGCTACGAGTATGGCCTGTTGCAGGTGCCGATTTTCGGCGCGTTGATTGCCGGTAATCTGGTTCTGGCGCGCCAGACATCGCGCAAGACGGTGCGCTCGCTGATTATCCTCGGCGGCTGGCCGATTATCACCGGGCTGCTGATTTCGGCGGCGGCGACGGTGGTTTCGGCGCATGCTTATTTGTGGATGACCGCAGGGCTGAGCGTTTATGCCTTCGGTATTGGTCTGGCGAACGCCGGGCTGGTGCGCCTGACGCTCTTCGCCAGCGACATGAGCAAGGGGACGGTGTCGGCGGCAATGGGTATGCTGCAGATGCTGATTTTTACCGTAGGGATCGAAGTCAGCAAACACGCCTGGGAATTCGGCGGCAGCGGGCTATTCAGCCTGTTAAATCTGCTGAGCGGAGCGTTGTGGCTGGTGATGACGGCTTATTTCCTGAAGGATAAGCGTGCGGGCAATTCTCGCGAGCCGCAGTAATCCTCTTGTTGACCTGTTGCGATGTTGGCATCGCAACAGGCATTGTCCCCTCAGCGGCGGATTAACCATTTTCGATAACAGGTTCAGGCTGTGGCTTAGCCACCGCCCGGGCGACGATGGCCGCGATCAGCACTAATGCCAGCACCACCATCATGGCGCTGCGCAGGCCGAAGTGTTCGCCGAGGAAACCCAGCAGCGGCGGCCCGACAAGAAAGGCGAGATAGCCGGTAATCGCCACCACGCTGACGCGCTTCGGCGCATTGGGGCCGGTATCGCTGGCGGCGGAAATGGTCAACGGGAAACCCAGTGACGCGCCGAGACCCCAAAGCAATACGGAGAGACCGGCGATCCACGGACTATCGACAAAAATAATCAGGCCAATGCCCAGCGCGCCCATGATGGCGCTGGCGCGGACAACCGCGACCCGGCTGTAGCGGTCGATAAACCAGCCGCCGGTAAAACGGCCGATGGTCATCCCAAGGGTGAAACCCGCGTAAATGAGGGAGCCGGACGTTGGGCTGAAGCCGTGGCCGTCAACCATCAGCAGCGGTAGCCAGTCGTTGGCGGAACCTTCGGCAAACGCCATCGCCAGCACGATCACGCCAATCAACAGCAACTGGATATCGCGCCATATCGGCATGCCTTTGCCTTCATGATGTGCGGCTTCCGCGGCATTTTTGCCGGTACCATCAGGAATGGCGCGAATCGCGATAGCGACAGGGGCGATAGCCGCCAGCGCCGCCAGCAGAATATGCAGCGTGGCGGGCAGGCCGAAGCCCGTCACCGCCATACCTATTCCGGCGCCAATCAGCGTGCCAAAGCTATAGAACCCATGCATCATTGGCAGGACGGTTTTCTTCATTTCACGTTCAACGGCTGCGCCTTCGACGTTAATTGCCACCTCGACGGAACCAAAGCTGGCGCCAAAGATGGCTAAGCCAGCCGCAAACAGCACGGCTGAGTTGACCCATAGCGCGGCGCTGAGCACCAGCATTCCAGCCACTGCGCAGGACATCGTGGCGCGAATGACTTTACGGGTGCCAAATCGATTAACCAGCCACGCCGAGCAGAGAATGCCGCTCATGGAGCCTATTGACAGGCCAAAGAGAACAATGCCCATCTCTGCCGTGGAGAGCGCAAGCCGATCGCGAATTGCCGGCGTGCGGGTTGCCCATGAGGCCATCAACAATCCGGGAATAAAAAAGAAGGTGAATAGCGCCCACAGCCGTAGCTGGAGGGCTCTACGGGAGGTTTGCGCTGTCATCCGTAAATGCCTGTGAGTAAAGGGATGGCGACAACAGTAGCAAATTTGTGTACATTTGTACATAAATCTGATTTACCGCTGACCGTCTTTCCGTGACCGTAGCGTGTTGATTTACCCTGAGGAATTTTTTAAACGCGCCGCGTGACTGAGCGTTTATTTGCATGAAAGAGGAAAATTGATGGCCCGTCGACCGAACGATCCGCAGCGCCGGGAGCGCATATTACAGGCGACGCTGGACACTATCGCTATCCACGGCATCCATGCGGTAACCCACCGGAAAATCGCCACATGCGCCGGTGTGCCCTTGGGCTCGCTGACGTACTATTTCAGCGGTATTGAGGCACTGGTCGAAGAAGCGTTCCGTCTGTTTACTGACCAGATGATGGCGCAGTATCAGCAGTTTTTTGTCGCTGTCAGTACCCGCGAGCAGGCATGTGACGCTATTGCCGGGATGATTTTCAGCGCTCAGGTCACCACTGCGCGCAATATGAAATTGATGTACCAGCTTTATGCATTTTGCAGCAGCCAGCCAACGTTAAAAGCGGTGATGCAGAACTGGATGCTACGGAGTCAGAAAACCCTGGAGCAGTGGTTTGAACCGGCAACGGCCCGCGGGCTGGATGCCTTTATCGAGGGGATGACGCTGCACTTTGTGACCGACAGCGCGCCGCTTTCAAAAGAGGCGATTCGCCTGATGGTGGGCAGACTGGCGGGGGAGTGAGCGGGGCGCAGAAAACAAAAAACCCATCAACCTTGAACCAAATTGGCGGGGTTGATGGGCTCCACAAAATGGGGACATCAAAGAAAAGCAGTGGCACTACTTATGACTGATGCCGTGAAAAAAAGTTCTGCGTATGTGCGTTTTTTTTCTGAAAAATTTACCGCAACCCAGGCCAGATGATGACAATCAGCGTACCCGCCAGGGTTAGCAGCACGTTAGCGATGGCATAGGTTCCGGCGTATCCCAGCGCGGGAATGTTGCTGCGTGCGGTATCGCTGATGATTTCCATCGCCGGAGCGCAGGTACGGGCGCCCATCATTGCGCCGAAGAGCATCGCACGGTTCATTCGCAAAATATACGCGCCGAACAGGAAGCAGATCACGACCGGCACCAGACTGACGATAAGCCCGGCTGCCAGCATCTGGCCGCCGACGGCGCCAAGACCGTTGTTAATCCCCGCACCGGCGCTGAGGCCGACCCCGGCCATAAACACCATTAGCCCGAACTCTTTCACCATATTCAGCGCGCCCTGAGGGATATAGCCGAACGTCGGGTGGTTAGCACGCAGGAAGCCGAGCATAATCCCGGCAAACAGCAGACCGGCAGCATTCCCGATACCGAAGCTAAATGAGCTGAACTGGAAGGTGATCATGCCGATCATCAGGCCAACGATAAAGAAAGCGCAGAAGGCGAGCAGGTCGGTCACCTGGCTGTGAATGGAGATAAAGCCGATACGGTCCGCCACGGTTTTAACGCGACGGGCATCGCCGCTGACCTGTAAAACATCGCCCTTATTGAGCACCACGTTATCGTCAATCGGCATTTCGATCTGGCTGCGAATAACCCGGTTTAAGAAGCAACCGTGATCGGTAAGTTTCAGTTGTGCCAGCCGACGACCGACGGCGTTGTGGTTTTTTACCACGATCTCTTCGGTGACGATACGCATATCCAGCAGGTCGCGGTCGAAGACCTCTTTGCCGTTACGAAAGCTGGGATCGAGACGGGCATGGGCGTCCGGATAGCCCACCAGCGCAATATCATCGCCCATTTGCAGCACCGCATCGCCGTCCGGGTTGGCCAGAATGCCGTTACGGCGAATACGCTCGATATAGCAGCCGGTCTGGCGGTAAATACCCAGTTCGCGCAGATTTTTACCATCAGCCCATGCCACCAGTTCCGGGCCGACGCGATAGGCGCGGATCACCGGCAGATAGACCTTGCGCCGGGAGTCGGTATCAAGACCACGCTCACGGGCGATTTGCTGGGCGCTGGTTTGCAAATCCTGATGCTGCAATTTCGGCATATAGCGCGCGCCGACGATCAGGCTCACCAGGCCGATCAGATAGGTCAGGGCATAGCCGAGGCTGAGATGATCGAGCGAGACGGCAAGCTGGTCGCGGGCCATGCCGAAGTGGCGTAGCGTATCCCCGGCGCCAACCAGCACCGGCGTTGAGGTCATGGCGCCGGCCAGCATGCCGGCCGTCAGACCGATATCCCAGCCAAATAACTTGCCCAGCCCCATGGCGATCAGCATGGCGCTGCCCACCATGACCAGCGCGAGCATCAGGTAATTTTTGCCATCGCGAAAAAAAATAGAAAAAAAGTTGGGGCCTGCTTCGACGCCAACACAAAAAATAAACAGCATAAAGCCGAGATTCAGGGCATCAGTGTTAATTGTGAAATGCTGCTGGCCTAATAATAGGGAAACGACTAAAACGCCAATAGAATTACCAAGTTGTACCGGCCCGAGACGCAGTTTCCCGAGGCAGAGACCTAATGCAAGCACAACGAACAGTAACAGGATGTAATTCCCGTTTAACAAATCTGCGACGTTTATATTCACGAAAGCCAACTTCTCATTTACTAGTAAGCTATTGAAGAAAATGGTTATTTTATCTAAGGTTGATCCAGTGTTCTTGTTGTCCTGAACGCTATTCTGGCATCCCAATTATAACCAGTAAAATATAGCCGCTAGTTTAATCTTTCCTGGGGACTGCGGCTAGTCACAATCGTTTTTGCATCTACAGGATCTTATATTGGCAGGAATTGCCAGAATCTTTATCTGACTGGACGAAGTGGACGTTAGCTAGAGGTAAAATCAGGAGGATGTGGTGAAAGCTGAGCGTGCCTGGGCGGGTATTATCTGCGGGTTCTTTCTATTTATCGTGGTCTGTTTGTCATTGCTGTTTTATATGAAAGGCGCCTTTCCGACGACCGGGAATCCGGAGTTCGGGCTGCTGTTTTTTTTACTGCCCGGCGCGGTGGCAAGCGGCCTCTCTCCAGGGCAGCGGGTACTTTACCCGCTGCTCGGGGCGATACTGGCTGTTCCTGTCTGTCTGACGGTAATGCGGCTTTTCTTTGTAACTCAGCGCTCTGTCTGGCAGGAACTGGCGTGGCTGTTCAGCGCGGTATTCTGGTGTGCGCTGGGCGCCCTCTGTTTCTTGTTTATTTGCGCCTGGCTGAGTACCAGACGCAGGCACTCGTCAGAAGAGTGAGTCTCAGGCAAACAGGCCGAGATTCTCCTTCGCCCAGGCTTCAAAATCGGTGCAGCCGCCGATGTGTTTCTGGTCGACAAAAATCTGCGGTACCGTTTCAACCGGTTTTCCCACAGTTTTTTCCAGATCGGCTTTGCTGATGCCTTCGGCGTGAATATCAATGTAACGATAGTTAAAATCATCGCGCTCATTGCTCAGTTTTTCTGCCAGCTCTTTGGCGCGAACGCAATACGGGCAACCGGGACGGCCAAAAATGACGGTAAACATAGTCTCTCTCCTTTATTCTCTGCCTGATGGCGAATGGCGCGTATCATGCCGTGTTATGCCGGTGAGGGAAAGAAGGTTCTGCCTTTTGCTTTGATGGCTTATGCTTATGTTTGATAAATATTTTGCTGATGAAACCGCTATACTGGCCCGACAGGCGCGTCGTATTCGCGTGATAATGCGAACTATCTGGATCGGAGGAGCATGATGCGATCGCCCGCACTATTGCCAAAACGTGTTCTGGTCATTGAGATTATCGGCGTAGCGCTGTTGACCCTGGCCTGGCTTTCGCTTAATCAATACGTCAGCCTGCCAGCGCCGCTCGCCAGTCCAACGGCGGCGCTGTTGATGATTTTTGCCGGGGTTTTGCTGATGCTTCCGGCTGCCGTGGCGCTAACGTGGCGGCTGGCGAAAATTATCGCTCCGCAGTTGACGCAAACGAAAAATACACCTTCATCATTGCCTGACAGAGAAAAACGAGATGACGCCAACCATTGAGCTGCTATGTAGCCACCGTTCCATTCGCCATTTTACCGACGCGCCGATCAGCGACGAACAACGCGCGGCGATTATTGCCAGCGCGCAGAGCGCATCCAGTTCCAGTTTTTTACAATGTACCTCAATTATTCGCATCACCGATCCTGAGATGCGCCAACAACTGGTGCCGATGAGCGGTGGCCAGCAGCACGTGGCGCAGGCCGCGGAATTTTGGGTCTTTTGCGCTGATTTTAATCGCCATCTGCAAATCTGTCCGGATGCCCAACTGGGGCGGGCGGAACAACTGCTACTGGGGTGCGTCGATACGGCGATGCTGGCGCAGAATGCGCTGGTGGCCGCGGAATCCCTGGGGTTAGGCGGGGTCTATATCGGCGGATTGCGTAACAATATCGACGCGGTGAGCCAACTGCTGGCGCTTCCGCTGCATGTGCTGCCGTTGTTTGGTCTGTGCCTTGGCTGGCCCGCCGATAATCCGGATGTGAAACCGCGTATGCCGCCGACGATGCTGGTACATGAAAATCACTATCAGCCGCTGGACGAGAGCGCTCTCGCGGAATATGACGAGCAGATGGCGCAATATTATCTTTCACGCGGAAGCAATACGCGTCGCGATACCTGGAGCGAGCATATCCGCCGGACTATCGTGAAAGAGAGCCGTCCGTTTATTCTGCAATATCTGCATAAGCAGGGATGGGCGACGCGTTGATTACGTGTAAACTGCGTCCCGTCTGACACAAGGAAATAGCGCCAGGTCAGCGCTAATTGATAATGTTGTTTGCTACCAGGGCCCGCCAGCGCGGGTCTTTTTGCAGAGGTGCAGGGTGAAAATAGCCATATTATCCCGGGACGGGACGCTTTATTCATGTCGTCGCCTGCGCGAAGCCGCGCAAAAACGTGGTCACAAAGTGGAAATCCTCGATCCACTTTCCTGCTATATGAACGTCAGTCCGGTAGCGTCATCAATTCACTACAAAGGACGCCAGCTCCCGCATTTTGATGCGGTTATCCCGCGTATCGGTTCGGCGATCACTTATTACGGCACTGCCGCGCTGCGCCAGTTTGAGCTGCTGGGCAGTTATCCGTTAAATGAATCGGTCGCCATTACTCGTGCGCGGGATAAGCTGCGTTCGCTCCAGCTGCTGGCGCGTCAGGGGATTGACCTGCCGCTTACCGGAATTGCCCATTCGCCGGACGATACCAGCGATCTGATCGCGATGGTGGGCGGCGCGCCGCTGGTGGTTAAGCTCGTGGAAGGGACGCAGGGGATCGGCGTGGTGCTGGCCGAAACGCGTCAGGCGGCAGAGAGCGTCATTGATGCTTTTCGCGGCCTGAACGCACATATTCTGGTGCAGGAGTATATCGCTGAGGCGAAAGGCCGGGATGTGCGCTGTCTGGTGGTGGGGAATGATGTGGTGGCGGCGATTGAGCGGCGGGCGAAGGAGGGGGATTTTCGCTCCAATCTGCATCGCGGCGGTCAGGCCACGGTGGCGAGCATTAGCGAACAGGAGCGCGAGATGGCCATTAAAGCGACGCAAACATTGGGTCTGGATGTTGCGGGCGTCGATATTCTGCGCGCGACGCGCGGCCCGCTGGTGATGGAGGTTAATGCCTCTCCTGGTCTGGAGGGGGTGGAAACCACCACGGGAGTGGATATCGCGGGGAAAATGATCGCCTGGATCGAACGTCAGGCCAGGCCCGGATTTTGTCTTAAAATGGGGGGATAATCCCCTTTCTCGACGCTGTCGTGGTATATGGCGCATTTTTTGCGTAAGCTATGGCGTCGCATTTTCAACTGTAAGAGGTCACAGGTCATATGGATTCACTGGTCGTTCCGGGTCTTGATACGTTACGTCAATGGCTCGACGAATTGGGCATCAGCTTTTTTGAGTGTGATTCCTGCCAGGCATTGCACCTGCCGCATATGCAAAATTTCGAAGGCATTTTTGATGCCAAACTTGACCTGGTTGACAATGTGGTACTGTTTTCTGCGCTGGCTGAGGTTAAACCCTCCGCGCTACTGCCGCTCTCTGCCGATCTTTCAGCGATTAACGCCAGCTCGTTAACCGTGAAAGCTTTCCTCGATATTCAGGATGATAATCTGCCTAAACTGGTTGTGTGCCAGGCGTTGAGCGTCGGTGTTGGCGTCACGCTCAATCAGTTTGCCTGGTTTTTCCGCCAGAGTGAGGAGCAAATTTCGATGGTTATTCTCGAAGCCAGCGCGAATCAGATGCTGTATAAGAGTGAGGAAGACGAACCGGTGACTGAAAATATTCAGTACCATTTTCTTCACTAAGCCCCGGGAAATAGAGCGCAGCCGCTGCCATAGCCGCTGCGTATTAGCCATTTTTATTCTGCCAATTCCCTTTCTTTAAAGCATTTTTCACCGCCATCTTGCCAGTTTCGGTTTATCACGTAGACCGTTATGGCATAAAAAATTGATAAAAGGCGTTTTTTTACCTGGGCTATAGCCTCTTATTCTGGCTACAGTTATTCTGACGCTGCTTCCCGTTGCGGGCAACCATCCCGGGAGAGAACCTCTCTTCTTTTTCTTAGGCAATAAAAACATGCATGATTATTGCATGTGGACACGTGCGTATATTAAGTCCGTTGGCTAACGGGCATTGAGAAGGAATAATAAATATGACCGCCTTTGGTAAAAAATGGTTAACAGGCCTGGTGACGGGCGCGCTGATGGCCGTCTCGGCCGGTTCGCTCGCAGCGGAACAAAAAACACTGCATGTTTATAACTGGTCTGATTATATTGCGCCGGATACGGTGGCAAATTTTGAAAAAGAGACCGGTATTAAAGTGGTGTATGACGTTTTTGACTCCAATGAAGTGCTGGAGGGCAAATTAATGGCGGGCAGCACCGGTTTTGACCTGGTGGTACCGTCGGCGAGTTTCCTTGAGCGTCAACTGGCGGCAGGCGTTTTTCAGCCTCTGGACAAAAGTAAACTCCCCAACTGGAAGAACCTCGATCCTGATGTGCTGAAGCTGGTGGCCAAGCATGATCCGGGTAACAAATACGCAATGCCGTACCTGTGGGCGACCACCGGGATTGGCTACAACATCGATAAAGTTAAAGCCGTACTGGGCAAAGATGCGCCTCTGGACAGCTGGGATCTGGTGCTGAAACCGGAAAATCTGGAAAAACTGAAAAGCTGCGGCGTTTCGTTCCTTGATGCACCGGAAGAGATTTTCGCCACCGTGCTGAACTACCTCGGTAAAGATCCTAACAGCAGTAAAGCCAGCGACTACACAGGCCCGGCGACTGACCTGTTGCTGAAGCTGCGTCCGAATATCCGCTATTTCCACTCCTCACAGTACATTAACGACCTGGCCAACGGCGACATCTGCGTTGCTATCGGCTGGGCGGGCGATGTGTGGCAGGCGGCGAACCGGGCGAAAGAAGCGAAGAACGGGGTCAACGTCACCTACTTTATTCCGAAAGAGGGGGCGCTGGCGTTCTTTGATGTTTTCGCGATGCCTGCGGATGCAAAAAATAAAGATGAGGCTTATCAGTTCCTCAATTATCTGATGCGCCCGGATGTTATCGCTCATATCAGCGATCACGTCTATTATGCCAACGGTAACAAGGCCTCGCTTCCGCTGGTCAGTAAAGAGATTCGCGACAATCCGGCAATTTATCCACCGGCGGACGTCTTCGCTAAGCTGTTTACGCTAAAAGTTCAGGATCCGAAAATCGACCGGGTGCGTACTCGCGCCTGGACGAAAGTAAAAAGCGGAAAATAAGACCGGAGGGCCCGGTTCGCCGGGCCTAAAAGGATCAACTCAGCGGGAACATTACCGTGCACCCGACGAGTGCGCGCCCCTAAATGGTGCAACTGCACTAACAAGCAACAAGCACTTTGTATGGCAACCGGGCCATGCCATGGTTTTGATTTTTGCCGGAGAGCACTCACGTGAATGACGCAATCCCTCGCCCGCAGGCGAAGGCCCCTAAAGCGCTGACCCCGCTACTGGAAATCCGTAATTTAACCAAGTCTTTCGATGGGCAGCATGCCGTCGATGATGTCAGTCTTACCATTTATAAAGGCGAAATTTTTGCCCTGCTGGGCGCGTCCGGCTGCGGTAAATCAACCCTGCTGCGCATGCTGGCGGGATTTGAGCAGCCGACTGCCGGGCAGATTGTGCTGGATGGCGTGGATCTGGCACGGGTGCCGCCATATCAGCGTCCCATCAACATGATGTTTCAATCCTACGCGCTGTTTCCTCATATGACGGTAGAGCAAAATATCGCTTTTGGGCTTAAACAGGACAGGCTGCCGAAAGCCGAAATCACCAGCAGAGTGCAGGAGATGCTGGCGCTGGTGCATATGCAGGAGTTCGCGAAGCGTAAGCCGCATCAGCTCTCCGGCGGCCAGCGTCAACGGGTGGCGCTGGCCCGCAGCCTGGCGAAAAGGCCGAAGCTGCTGTTACTTGATGAGCCGATGGGGGCGCTGGATAAAAAGCTGCGCGATCGGATGCAACTGGAAGTGGTCGATATTCTTGAGCGTGTCGGCGTGACCTGCGTGATGGTTACCCACGATCAGGAGGAGGCGATGACGATGGCAGGGCGTATTGCCATTATGAATCGCGGCAAGTTTGTGCAAATCGGCGAGCCGGAGGAGATTTATGAGCACCCGACTACCCGCTACAGCGCGGAGTTTATCGGTTCGGTCAACGTCTTTGAAGGTCTGGTGAAAGAACGTCAGGACGATGGTCTGGTGCTGGATTCGCCGGGGCTGACGCATCCGTTGAAGGTGGATCCGGACGCTGCCGTGGTCGATAACGTACCGGTGTGGGTCGCCCTGCGTCCGGAGAAAATCATGCTCTGTGAAGCGCCGCCCGCCGATGGCTACAACTTTGCGCTGGGCGAGGTTATCCATATTGCCTATCTTGGCGACCTGTCTATCTATCATGTTCGCCTGAAAAGCGGGCAGATGATCAGCGCGCAGTTGCAGAATGAACATCGTTATCGTAAAGGGGCGCCGACCTGGGGGGATGAGGTCCGCTTGTGCTGGGATGCGGATAGCTGCGTCGTGCTGACGGTGTAAGGAGAGGGTGATGAGTACATTAGAACCCCCGTCAGGTGTGAAAAAACCGGGCGGTTTCGCGCTGTGGCTGGCGCGTCTGCAGATGGCCCATGGGCGCAAGCTGGTTATCGCGCTTCCCTACGTGTGGTTGATTCTGCTGTTCCTGCTGCCGTTCCTGATTGTTTTTAAAATCAGCCTCGCGGAGATGGCGCGGGCGATCCCACCGTATACCGATCTGCTGGAGTGGGCGGATGGTCAACTGACGCTGACGCTAAATCTCGGTAATTTCCTGCAGCTCACCGACGATCCGCTCTATTTTGAAGCGTATCTGCAGTCGCTGCAGGTGGCGGGGATCTCGACGTTCTGCTGTTTACTGCTGGGCTACCCGCTGGCATGGGCGGTGGCGCACAGTAAGCCGTCAACGCGCAATATCCTGCTGCTGCTGGTTATCCTGCCATCGTGGACGTCGTTTCTGATCCGCGTGTATGCCTGGATGGGGTTACTGAAAAGTAACGGTGTGCTGAATAATTTCCTCCTGTGGCTGGGGGTTATCGATCAGCCGCTGGAGATCCTGCATACCAATCTGGCGGTCTATATCGGGATTGTGTACGCCTATCTGCCGTTTATGGTGCTGCCAATTTATACCGCGCTCAGCCGTATCGATTACTCCCTGGTCGAGGCGTCTCTCGATCTGGGGGCCCGGCCGCTGAAAACCTTCTTCCAGGTGATTGTGCCGCTGACCAAAGGCGGCATTATCGCCGGGTCGATGCTGGTATTTATTCCGGCGGTCGGGGAGTTTGTTATCCCGGAACTGTTGGGTGGGCCGGACAGCATTATGATTGGCCGCGTGCTGTGGCAGGAGTTCTTTAACAACCGCGACTGGCCGGTAGCGTCTGCGGTGGCGATAGTGATGCTATTGCTGCTGATCGTACCGATCATGTGGTTCCACAAACATCAGCAAAAGCAGATGGGAGAACATGGATGAATCATTTGCCGGTAGTGCGTTCGCCGTGGCGAATTTTAATTCTGGTGCTTGGTTTTACCTTTCTGTATGCGCCGATGCTGATGCTGGTCATTTACTCATTTAACAGTTCAAAGCTGGTGACGGTATGGGCCGGGTGGTCGACGCGCTGGTATTACGAACTGTTCCATGATGACGCGATGATCAGCGCGGTTGGTTTAAGCCTGACGATTGCCGCGTGCGCCGCCACCGCGGCGGTGATCCTCGGTACCATTGCCGCCGTGATGATGGTGCGTTTTGGCCGCTTCCGGGGTTCCAACGGCTTTGCTTTTATGATCACCGCGCCGCTGGTGATGCCCGATGTGATCACCGGCCTGTCGTTGCTGCTGCTGTTTGTTTCACTGGGGCACGCCATCGGCTGGCCCTCTGAACGCGGAATGCTCACCATCTGGCTGGCGCATGTCACCTTCTGCACCGCTTACGTCGCGGTGGTGATTTCATCGCGTCTGCGCGAACTGGATCGTTCTATTGAAGAGGCGGCGATGGATCTGGGCGCCGCGCCCCTGAAGGTTTTTTTCGTTATTACGCTGCCGATGATTATGCCAGCGGTGATTTCCGGCTGGCTGCTGGCGTTTACCTTGTCGCTGGACGACCTGGTGATTGCCAGCTTTGTTTCCGGGCCGGGGGCGACAACCTTGCCGATGCTGGTTTTTTCCAGCGTACGTATGGGGGTCAATCCGGAGATTAACGCCCTGGCGACCATCATCCTTGGTGTCGTCGGTGTTGTTGGTTTTATCGCCTGGTATGTGATGGCCCGCGCGGAAAAACAGCGGGTGCGCGATATCCAGCGTGCAAGACGCGGCTGAACCGCCTAAAATCTGCAGTAGAGTTAACATCGGCGCCGTCTTTGCGGCGCCGTTTTCATGGAAGACTTTACGTTGGGATTGTTTACTAAAACGCGAGCATCTCATGCTCGTCTTAACGTACCTGTGCTGGTGCAGGTGGTCGCTTTCGCCATTATTCTGATCCGTGGTGTGGATTTACTGATGATCTTCAATCAGCTAGGTGTTGAGGGCATCGTTGAATTTGTCCATCGCAGCGTACAGACATGGGCGTTGACGCTGGTTTTCTTCTCGAGCCTGGTGCTGGTGTTTGTTGAGCTCTGGTGCGCATTTTCGCTGGTGAAAGGGAGCAACCGGGCGCGTTGGATCTATCTGTTGACCCAGGTTATGGTGATCGGCTACCTGTGGGCGGCATCGCTGGGCTACGGTTACCCCGAGTTGTTTAGCATCGCCGGAGAATCGAAGCGCGAAATATTGCGTTCGCTGATACTGCAAAAATCACCGGAGCTGTTGATGCTGGCGCTTCTGTTTATTCCTGCGCCGTGCCGACGCTTTTTCCGCTTACAGTAACGGTGATACAATCCCCGCCCCTGTTTTTTTGAAGGTTTTGTTATGCACTGCGCACTTTATGACGCCGGCCGTTGTCGCTCCTGTCAATGGCTGGAACTGCCGGTATCCCAACAGCTTGCCGATAAAATGGCCGACCTGCATACGCTGTTGGCGGATACGCCGGTAGCGCACTGGTGCGCGCCAGTCTGCGGCCCGGAAAGCGGGTTTCGCAACAAAGCGAAAATGGTGGTTAGCGGTAGCGTTGAGCGTCCGCTGCTTGGGATGCTGCACCGTGATGGCGCAGCGGAAGATCTCACCGATTGTCCGTTATACCCCGCGAGCTTCGCCCCGGTGTTTACCGCCCTCAAGCCGTTTATCGCCCGCGCCGGGTTAACGCCCTATAACGTCGCCCGCAGGCGCGGCGAGCTAAAATATCTTCTGCTTAGCGAAAGCCAGCGGGATGGCGGCATGATGCTGCGTTTTGTCCTGCGTTCAGAGAGCAAACTCGCCCAGTTGCGCGCTGCCCTGCCGGAACTGCGGGCGCAACTGCCGCAGCTCAAAGTGATCACCGCCAATATTCAGCCGGTACATATGGCGATCATGGAGGGAGAGCAGGAGATCTTCCTGACCGACCAACAGGCGCTGGCGGAAAATTTTAATGGCGTGCCGCTGTGGATCCGTCCGCAAAGCTTCTTTCAGACTAACCCGGTGGTTGCCAGCCAGCTGTATGCCACCGCCCGTGACTGGGTGCGCCAACTGCCGGTTAAGCATATGTGGGATCTGTTTTGCGGCGTAGGAGGCTTTGGCCTGCACTGCGCCACGCCGCAAATGCGCCTGACCGGCATTGAAATCGCTCCCGAGGCCATTGCCTGTGCGAAGCAGTCGGCAGCGGAACTCGGGCTGCATAATCTGCATTTCCAGGCGCTTGATTCGACGCAGTTCGCCACCGGCAAAGGGGAGGTTCCCGAACTGGTGCTGGTGAATCCACCGCGACGCGGTATCGGCGAGGAGCTGTGCGCCTGGTTAAGCCGCATGGCGCCTGCTTATATTATCTACTCCAGTTGTAACGCCCGGACGATGGCGAAAGATATCGCTCAACTGGACGGGTATCAAATTGCGCGTATTCAGTTGTTCGATATGTTCCCTCACACCGCCCACTACGAAGTGTTGACTCTGCTGGTTCGCGAAATATAAATAAAATGTGAATTTTTCTGGCGGCGAAGATCGGGTAAACCTGGTTAAGCGAAATCTAACAATAGCGGAGCAGTGCCGGTGGCAAAGAGAATTCTGTTGGTTGAAGATGATGACGATATCGCCGCGTTGTTGCGCCTGAATCTGCAGGATGAGGGATATCAGATTATCCATGAGGCGGACGGGGCGCAGGCGCTACGGCAACTGGAAAAAGCGAACTGGGATGCGGTGATCCTCGACCTGATGCTGCCTAATGTTGACGGTCTGGAAATCTGTCGGCGCATTCGTCAGCAAACTCGCTATTTGCCGGTGATTATTATCAGCGCCCGCGCCAGCGAAACCCAGCGAGTGCAGGGGCTGGAGATGGGAGCCGATGATTACCTCGCCAAACCGTTTTCCATTCTTGAACTGACCGCCAGGGTCAAAGCGGTGTTTCGGCGCCAGCAGGCGATGAGCCAGAATTTACTGATGGATGCCGGGCGTATTACCAGCCATGGTTTAAGTATTGATCCTTTATCTCGCGAAGTGACGCTGCGCGGCGAGACGGTGGATCTGACACCGCGTGAGTTCGATCTTTTGTACTACTTTGCCCGTCACCCAGGGGAAGTTTTTTCCCGCCTGGCGCTGCTTGATCAGGTATGGGGCTATCAGCACGACGGCTATGAGCATACGGTCAATACCCATATTAATCGTCTGCGCGGAAAAATTGAGCGCGACCCGGCGGAGCCGGACATCATTCTGACCGTCTGGGGTAAAGGCTATAAATTTGCCGTGGAGCGGAAAGAGGCGCAGCCATGATCCGCCGCCTCAGCCTTAGCCAGCGTCTGGCGCTGGTTTTCACCTTACTACTCCTGTTATGTGCGATAGCCGTTTGCCTGATCCAACTCTACAGTAGCGCGCAATATGGCAATGCGATGGTGCAGCGTCTTTCCGCCGGGCTGGCAGCGCAAATCGCCGCCCGCGAACCGCTGCTGGATCCCCGGGGACAGGTTGACCGCCAGAAGCTGAAGCCGCTTTTTGACCGGCTGATGACCTTTAATCCCAGCGTGGAGTTGTACGTAATCTCCCCCGACGGGAAACTGCTGGCCGATGCCGCGCCGCCGGGCCATATAAAGCGCCAGCGCGTTAACCTGGCGCCGGTACACACTTTCCTCTCAGGCGGCGGATGGCCGATCTATGGCGACGATCCGCGCAGCGCAGATCGGCAAAAAGTGTTTAGCGTAGCGCCGCTGCGGCTGGACGGCCAGTTGCGCGGTTATCTGTATATTATTTTGCAGGGGGAAACCTTCAACGAACTGGCGGCCAGCGCCTGGCAGAAAACGCTGTCGAGCCTGCTACTGTGGACCCTGCTACTGGTGACGGGGCTTGGCCTGCTGGCGGGCTGGCTTGCCTGGTATTGGGTTACCCGCCCGGTACGCCAGCTCACCGCGCTGGTGGCGACGGAGCAGCAGGATAGTATTGATGCAATTAAGGCGCTGGCGGCGCAAACGCCGGAAGCGAAACCGGGTAATGAAGTGGCTGTACTGCATAAACGGTTTATCGTGCTGGCCCGTCAGATTGCCGGGCAATGGGATCGCCTGGCGGATAGCGAGCGTCAGCGTCGTGAATTTATCGCTAATATCTCCCACGATTTACGCACGCCGCTTACTTCGTTGCTGGGATATCTGGAAACGTTAACGCTTAAAGCCGACAGGCTGACGGCGGAAGAGAACAAACAGTATCTGAATATCGCGCTGCGTCAGGGAAACAAAGTGCGCCATCTTTCGCAGCAGTTGTTTGAACTGGCCCGTCTGGAGCATGGCGCGATCAAGCCGCAGCCGGAGACATTTTCCCTGGCTGAACTGGTACAGGATGTGGCGCAAAAATTCGATCTGCCGATCGCCACGCGCAAAATCGGTTTACAGCTGGATCTGGCGGTGGGTTTACCGCAGATAACCGCAGATTTATCGATGATTGAACGGGTGCTGACCAATTTGCTCGATAACGCCATTCGTCATACCCCGGAAGGCGGGCTTATTCGCCTGACGGCGCGTCAGTCAGGGCGGTCGCTGATTGTTGAAGTCGCGGACAGCGGGCCGGGAATTGCTGATGAACAACGGGCAACCCTGTTTGAACGGCCTTCGGTACTTGCGTCCGGTGCGCAAAGCGCATCAAGAGGGGGACTGGGGCTGCTGATTGTGCGGCGGATGCTGCAACTGCACGGCGGCGATATTCGCCTGATCGCAGCGCCGGCAGGGGCCTGTTTCCAGTTTACCCTGCCGCTGTAAGGTTTCTGATGTACGGCGCGGCACCGCCCGGCAGCCCGGACAGACGCATCGCGCCGCCTGTGGCGTGATTACTCCGGGAACCACTGTTTGCTGATTTTCTCATAGGTGCCGTCGGCTTTAATTGCCTTCAGCGCGGCATTCAGTTTTTCCAGCAGCGCTTTATTATCCGGGCGCACCGCAATGCCGAGGCCGGTGCCGAAGTATTGCGGATCGGTCACTTTCGGCGTCGCCGCGCCCAACTGCGGGTTGGTTTTCAGCCACTCGTTAACCACGGCGGTGTCGCCAAATACCCCATCAATACGGCCATTTTTCAGGTCAAGAAACGCATTCTGGTAACTGTCGTAAGCCACGGTTTTCACTTCCGGATGTTTATCCTGCAGATATTTCTGGTGCGTGGTACCGTTTTCCATACCAATACGTTTACCTTTCAGATCGTCGAAAGAGTGGAAAGCATCTTTTTTCGAAATGACCAGCGCGGAGTTGGCGTAGTACGGGGCGGTAAATGCAACCTGCTTGCTACGCTCCGGCGTAATGTCCATGCCGGAAATAACGGCATCATATTTCTTGAATTTGAGCGCCGGGATCAGACTGTCGAACGCATGGTTAGTAAAAGTACATTCCGCCTGCATCTGTTTGCACAGGGCGTTCGCCAGATCGATATCGAAGCCGACGATCTGATTACTGGCATCCAGCGATTCAAACGGTGGGTAAGTCGCCGAAACGCCAAAGCTGATTTTTTCTGCGGCAGCGGCGCCAAAGGCGCAAGAGGTAAGCAGTGCGGCCAGAACTAACTTTTTCATCGTGGTGGAACTCCCGTCGGTCAATCTTATGATGTTGTGCCGTGTCTGCGGCTGGGTTTAACAATGCCACTAAATGAATTTATATTCAATAAATATGGATAATTATTTTTTCATAAATAAAAAAGACGGACAGGCTGTTGGCCGTATCCGTCTGGTGTTTGCTAATTATGCACTTTTAGTACAAGAAAAGACTAGTTCCGTCGCTCAAAAGCCAGCGCTTTATGTTCCACCAGGCGCATAAGCAGCGTCAGCAGACCGTTGACGATAAGATAGACAATCCCGGCGGCGCCGAACACCATCACATCATAGGTGCGGCCGTAGAGCAGCTGGCTGTGGCCCATCACTTCCATCAGCGTAATGGTGTAGGCCAGAGATGTACTCTTGAACACCAGCACCACTTCGTTGGAGTAGGAGGAGAGGGCGCGCTTAAAGGCATACGGCAGCAGAATCGCCAGCGTATCCTTTTTGCTCATCCCCAGTGCGCCGCAGGATTGCCACTGGCCTTCCGGAATGGCGCGAATGGCGCCATAAAACAGCTGCGTGGTGTAAGCGGCGCTGTTTAAGGAGAGGGCGATTAGCGCGCACAGCCAGGGCTCGGAAATCAGATGCCAGAGGAATGGATACGCCTGTAGCGACGGGAACTGGCCAGGGCCGTAGTAAATCAGGAAGATCTGCACCAGCAGCGGTGTACCGGTAAACAGCGTAATATAGCCGCGCACAAACCACACCAGCCCCGGCGTTTTAAGGGTCAGAATGATGGTCAGGATCAGCGATAAAATCAGCGCCACAACGATCGAGGCCGCGGTCAGCGTCAGGCTGGTGTGCAGCCCTTTCAGCAGTTCGGGTAAATAATCAAGCATCAGCCAGGTCTCCGTTCGAAGCGTGTCGCACGCTGGTCAATACGTTTGAGAATGTACTGACTCACCAGGGTGATGACCAGATAGATTGCCGCTGCGATGATGTACCAGTTAAACGGCTCCTGGGTACGGGTGGCGATACTTTTGGTTTGCAGCATCAGGTCGTTGACGCTGATCAGGCTTACCAGCGCGGTATCCTTCAGCAGCACCAGCCACTGGTTGCCGAGACCCGGCAGCGCGTGGCGCCACATTTGCGGCATCACCAGGCGGAAGAAAATAGCGGATTTCGATAACCCCAGCGCCTGGCCGGATTCCCATTGCCCCTGTGGGACTGCCTTTAGCGCCCCGCGCAGGGTTTGCGATGCGTAAGCGGCATACAGCAGAGAGAGGGCTACGGCTCCGCAGAGGAACGGGCTGACGTCGAAGTTTTCAATTTGCACCTGTACGGGGATCTGCGCAAAGCCGAGGTGAATAGTAAAGCCGTCAGACAGGGTTAACAGGAGCTGAGAGGAACCGAAATAGATAAACAGAACCACCAGAATTTCCGGTAGCCCACGTAAAAGGGTGACAATGCCGGTTGCGAGCCAGGCGACCGGGCGCAGCTTCACCGACTCGAGAACGGCAAACAGCATCGCCAGCACCAGGCCGAGGATCAGCGCGCAAACGGCAAGGCCGACGGTCATCCCGGCGGCGCTTGCTAAGGGAAAAAATTCGTTCATTCAGCGTTACTTCTGGAACCATTTATTGTAGATAGACTGATAAGTCCCATCGCTTTTTACTTTTTCCAGCGCAGCGTTAAATTTCTGCTGCAGTTCGGTATTGCCCTGGCGCACTGCGATACCGAGGCCAGTACCGAAGTAGTCTTTATCGGTGACTTTATCGCCCACCGCCGCCAGCTTCGGATTGCTCTTCAGCCATTCGGTGACCACGGCGGTATCGCCGAACACCGCGTCAATACGACCATTCTGCAGATCCAGCTTCGCATTCTGGTAGCTGTCATAAGGAACGGTGGTGATTTCCGGGTGCTTGTCGTTGATAAATTTCTGGTGGGTGGTGCCGTTCTGCACGCCGACTTTTTTGCCTTTCAGCGCATCAATGCTGGTGAATTTACCCTGCTGAGCGACGAACAGCGCGGAGTTATCATAGTACGGCGTCGTGAACAGCACCTGCTTTTCACGCTCCGGGGTGATATCCATCCCGGCCATGACCGCATCGAAACGGCGGAACTTCAGGCTTGGGATCAGGCTATCGAAAGCCTGGTTGGTAAAGGTGCAGGTGGCATCAATCTCTTTACACAGGGCGTTCGCCAGATCGACGTCAAAACCAACGATTTTGTTACTGGCGTCGATCGATTCAAACGGCGGGTAGGAGGCCTCGGTCGCGAAGCGAATAGTTTGGGCAGCGGTAGCGGAGAGGCTCATGCCCGCAAGAAGAGCGGCAATCAGTACTTTTTTCATCGTCATTTCCCCGAAAACATCAATGTGACAGATAGTTTTTAAACGCATCGGTTTGCGGATGCGTGAAGCAACGGGCATCCCCTTGTTCAACGATATGACCATTTTCCATATACACCACGCGGCTCGCTGTTTTACGCGCCACTTCCACTTCGTGGGTGACAATGACCTGCGTAATGCCGGTTTCAGCCAGTTCGCGGATAATACTGACGATCTGAGCGGTGATTTCTGGATCAAGCGCCGCCGTGGGTTCATCAAACAGCAACACCTGTGGTTCCATCATCAGCGCGCGGGCAATGGCGACGCGCTGCTGCTGACCGCCGGAAAGATGCAGCGGGTAACGATCGCTGTAGGGTTTCAGGCGCAAACGTTCAAGTAGCTTTTCAGCGCGCGCCAGAGCCTGATCTTTACTTAACCCGAGCACACGGCAGGGGGCTTCAATCAGGTTTTGCTGCACGGTCAGGTGCGGCCACAGATTGTACTGCTGGAAAACCATCCCCACGTTCTGGCGCAGTTCGCGAATGGCTTTATCAGAAGGCGTTCTGGTAAAGTCGAAATGATTTCCGGCAATATGTAACGTGCCGGAACGCGGCATCTCCAGCAGGTTGAGTACGCGCAGCAACGAGCTTTTACCGGCACCGCTGGGGCCGAGCAGCACCAGCGTTTCCCCCTGCGGGCAATCCAGCGTGATGTCGAACAGCGCCTGGTGTGCGCCGTAGAAGCAATTAATGCCGTTTAGTTTAATACTCATCTGGGCAGTCTGATACTAATAGCAATTGAGGCCGCAAATAGTACCTTTGGCAGAATAGTTATGCAATATTTATGCGTTAAAAGTTAAATGTAAACCACGATTAGCGTTAAAGTTAGCACAAAATATGGGTTCGTAAAGGCGGGGGGCGTAAATGTCGGTATTAGCAGAGGAAATACCGACATTTTACCGGGTTATACGCCTTGATTAGCGATTTTCGAGACTCTGACGCAGAGTGCCTGCCGGCGCATGGGCGTTATTGCTGAGGTAACGTACGTCATCGACGGCCCAGCACTGGCCTTCCTGAATCATCAGTACCTCGTCTTTCCAGCTTTGCGTCCCCTGTTTTAGCGTAACGCGCAGCGGAATGTTGCGTGCATCGCGGTTTGGAATTGTCGAAGCGCTGGCGACTTCGGCGCTGTCGGCCGGCGTGGCGTTGCTGGAGAACAGATTAGACTGCAACAAGGCGTGGTTTGACGGGGAGTGACGCGCGTCGCTCAGCAGTTTCGCCAGACCATCGCTCAGGTACGGACGCAGCGCCGTCAAATCACTGTTGTGATGTTGTATCTGGTAATTGTAAAACTTCTGCGCCACGTCATCCGGGCCGCCCTCAATACAAGGGCCGCTGCGGGTGCCGTTGTCTTTGTAGGCCGGTGTCACGGTGGTACAGGCGCTGAGCGCCAGCGCGCAGGGGAGGACAAATGCAAGAACGTTGTAGCGCATGATGATTTCCTTATAAGCTCGCTGCGTTAGAATATCTTTTAAAGCATAGTGTATCAGATAGGGATTGTGCTTGATCCGCAAAGCTAACGCATTGAACGTTAAAGGAGGAGTTTCACCATGCAATTTTCAACCACACCGACTCTGGAAGGCCAGCCGATCATTAAATACTGCGGCGTCGTTACCGGGGAAGCGATTCTCGGGGCTAACGTTTTTCGCGATTTTTTCGCCAGTATTCGCGATATTGTCGGCGGTCGTTCCGGCGCCTATGAAAAAGAGCTGCGTAAAGCCCGTGAAATCGCCTTTGAAGAGCTCAGCGAACAGGCGAAAGCGCTGGGCGCCGACGCGGTTGTCGGGATTGATATTGATTATGAAACCGTCGGCAAGGACAGCAGCATGTTGATGGTGAGCGTCAGCGGCACAGCGGTGAAGACCCGGCGATGAAAATTTGCCGGGCGGGCGTCTTGTTGGCGCTACTGCTGGCGGGCTGCGCCACGGAAAACGGCATTATCGATCGCGATGGTTATCAGCTGGATACGCGCCATCCGGCGCAGGCGGCGTATCCGCGCATCAAAGTGCTGGTTATTCACTATACCGCCGATGATTTTGACGTTTCGCTGGCGACGCTGACCGACAATCAGGTGAGCGCCCACTACCTGATCCCGGAGAAACCGCCACGGTATCATGGCAAACCGCGGATCTGGCAACTGGTGCCGGAAGCGGATCTGGCCTGGCATGCGGGGATCAGTTACTGGCGCGGAAGTACGCACATTAACGATACGTCAATTGGTATTGAACTGGAGAACCGCGGCTGGCAAAAAACGGCGGGCGTGAAGCGCTTCACGCCGTTTAATCCGGCGCAGATTGATGCCCTGATCCCGCTGGCGAAAGATATTATCGCCCGCTACCACATTGCGCCGCAGAACGTCGTCGCGCACGCGGATATTGCCCCGCAGCGCAAAGACGATCCGGGGCCGCGCTTTCCGTGGCGCAGGCTGGCGGAGCAGGGGATTGGCGCGTGGCCGGATGCGGAGCGGGTCGCGTTTTATCAGCAAGGGCGTCCCTCATACCAGCCGGTAGATACCGCGGAGCTGCTGGACGTGCTGTCTCGCTATGGCTATCAGGTCACACCGGAGATGACCCCGGAACAGCAGAAGCGGGTGATTATGGCTTTCCAGATGCACTTCCGCCCCGCGCGCTGGGACGGCGTTGCCGATGCCCAAACGCTGGCGATTGCCGAGGCGCTGCTGGAGAAGTACGGGCGAGGTTAGCGGTGTAGCTTGCCGTGGTCTTTCAGCCATGCGGCAGTGCGAATAATGCCCTCATCCAGCGAAATCACCGGCTGGTAGCCCAGTTCCTGCTGAGCGCGGGTGGTATCGAGGGTAAAATCAAAATTCAGCTTAGAAACGCCGTAGTGGGTAAAGGCGGGCTCTTTGGCTGACTTGTTGCCAAAGTGCTCCATGCTGCGGGCGATGATATCCAGCATCGGGTAAGGCACAGAGCGAATACGGCACTTAATCCCCAGCTCATCGATAAGTTTCTGCACAATGCAGCGCAGGGTTTGCGCTTCGCCATTGCTGATATTGTAAGCGCGGGCAGAGGGCAGATTGTCGCACAGCGGCTGGCTGGCGAGCCACATCGCGTGCACCGCATTTTCATAGCAGGTCATATCCACCAGCGCGCTACCGCCGCGCGGCAGCAGGACGCTACCGTAGTGCTGCATCATCTGCGCCAGGCGCGGAATAAAGACTTTATCATGAGGGCCAAACAGGCTTTGCGGGCGTAAAATTGTAAAACGGGTGTTCGGATTGGCCTGCGCCAGCAGGTTGATCACTTCTTCGCTCGCCGCTTTACTGCGGGCAAACTCATTGGCGAAACGTTGCGGGCGAAAATCTTCCTGAATAGCGCGATGGTGGTGGTAATCAAAATAGAGCGACGGCGAAGAGATGTGCACGAAGTTGCGTACTCCCCAGGCGACGGCCCATTCACCGAGGCGGCGGGTGGCGCGGACGTTGGCTAAATCGAAAGCCTGCTGGGTGCCCCACGGGGAGGTGAAACTGGAACAATGCCAGAGCGTGTCGATACCGGCGAGCATCACTTTGGCCTGCGAGGAGACCAGTTCGGTCAAGTCGGCGGGGACGAACTCGGCCCCCATTTTGCTCAGAAGCTTGCCCATTGCTTCATTGCGCCCGGTCGCTCTGACGCTAATGCCCTTGTTACGCAGATATTCCACTGCATTGCGGCCTAATCCGCTGGTCGCACCGGTAACCAGTACCTTCATATCGATCCACTGTTTCACAAAAGAATTTCGTGCGCATTTTTCCGTGATTCTGACTGTGATGCAATGAGAATAAGGAAAGAATTCTGTTGGTATACTCTAATTGCTGGTGATTTGCTCCGCCCGCCGGATGATACGTCGCGCCATGCCGCGAAAAATAAACAGATGGGCCGGGATCATCAGCAACCAATAAAGCAGGCCCGGCATACCGTGTGGGTGCCACCAGGCGCGAACGTCCAGTTCGCGACGATCGCCTTTATCGCTCAGAGTAAAACTCAGGCGACCAAGGCCGGGTGCCTTCATGCCGAACAGTAAGGTGAGCTGTTTCTCCGGCTCGACGATAATAACCTTCCAGCTGTCCACAGTGTCGCCGGTTTGCAGGTAATCCCGCGGTGGGCGGCCCTTTGCCAGCCGGTGGCCAACCAGCAGATCCATCGCCCCGCGAGTCTTCCACAGGATATTAGCGAAGAAGTACCCCGCTTTACCGCCGATTTGATTGACGACTTTCCACAGCGCGGCGAGGCTGGCGTGAGTGCTCACGGTACAACCGGCCTGTTTCGCATAGTAGCCATACTCGGGCCGCCAGCGGGCAAAGGCCTGGGCGTCGTAGCCCCAGTCGCCGGAGTTCACCAGTTGCTCTTCTTCCTTTAGCGTGCGGCGCACCGCTTCATCGAACGCGATCAACGGTTGAGGGATCAGGGCCCGCAGGGCGCGATCGTCGGCGATAAGATCGTGCTTTAGTCCCTGGATCAGCGCTTTGGCGGTTGTTGGCGGTACCGAGGTAATGACGTTGAGAAACCAGACCGAAATCCAGCTTGTGGGAAAAGGGATGGGGATCAGCGGGCGGCGTTTGCCGCTGACCGCCATAAAGCGGATAAACTGCTGCTGATAGCTTAAAACCTCCGGCCCGGCGGCTTCGAAAACGCGGTGTTCGCTGGCGGAGTGATTAAGTAACTGCAGCAGATAGTAGAGTAAGTTTTCCAGCGCAATCGGCGTGGTGCGCGAGCGCACCCAGCGCGGCGGCGTCAGCACCGGCAGGTTGTAAACCATATCGCGCATCACTTCGAAAGCGGCGGAACCCGCGCCGACGATAATGCCGGCGCGAATTTCCGTTACCGGTACGCCGGATTCGCGCAGCAGGTCGCCGGTGATCTGGCGGGCCCGCAGATGGTCGGATTGTTCTCGCTCCGCGACCTGCAATGAGCTCAAAAAAATGACTTCGCGGACCGGAACTTTACGCAATGCATCGCGCATATTGAGGGCGACCTGTCGCTCATGACGGACAAAGTCGCCGCTTTCGCTCATTCCGTGTATCAGGTAGTAAACGGTATCAGCCTGAGCCAGCAGTTCGGGCAGCCCGTCCGGCTGGTTTAAATCAAGTTGATAGCACTCAACGCCGGGGAGACGCTGTTTTTTCAGCCTGTCGATATGGCGTGCCGCCGCCAGCACCGGAAAGCCTTGCTCGCTGAGTCGATTCACCAGATGCTGGCCAATATAACCGCTGGCGCCGAGTACCAGGATGCGTTGCAACACGCCGACTCCTTAACGCGTTAAAAACGCCTGCCAGTGATCAACCACTTCGGCAAGCTGCTGACGGGTAACGTCAATATGCGTCACCAGGCGCACAACGGGCGAGGCGTTGATCAGCACGTCACGTTCGCGTAAGTATTCGCCCAGCGCGGCGGCATCGTCTTCGCCGACGCGGACAAACAGCATATTGGTGTCATGGCGAGTCACGTCAGCGCCAATGGCGCGCAGTTGCTCTGCCATCCACGCCGCATTCTGGTGATCCTCTTTTAAGCGCGCGACGTTGTTTTGTAACGCATACAGGCCCGCCGCCGCCAGAATCCCGGCCTGGCGCATCCCGCCGCCGCCAGAATCCCGGCCTGGCGCATCCCGCCGCCGACCATCTTCCGCCAGCGGATAGCGCGGTGAATGTACGCCTGACTCCCCACCAGTAGCGACCCCACTGGCGTACCGAGGCCTTTTGAGAGGCAAATCGTAAATGAATCACAATATTGCGCGATGTCGCGCAGCTCGCAGCCATATTCCACGACGGCGTTAAAAATACGCGCGCCGTCAACGTGTAGCGCCAGACCGCGCTCGCGGGTAAATTCCCATGCCTGTTTTAAATATTCACGCGGCAGCACTTTGCCGTTATGGGTGTTTTCCAGACTGAGTAAGCGAGTGCGGGCAAAATGGATATCATCCGCCTTGATCTTCGCGGCAACCTTATCCAGCGGCAACGTGCCGTCAGCGGCGGCATCAATGGGCTGCGGCTGAATACTGCCAAGTACCGCCGCGCCGCCAGCTTCGTAGAGATAGTTATGGGCGCCCTGGCCGACAATATACTCTTCGCCGCGCTGACAGTGGCTGAGCAGGGCGACCAGATTGGCCTGGGTGCCCGTTGGCAGGAAGAGCGCGGCTTCTTTGCCCGCCCGTTCAGCGGCATAGCGCTGGAGTGCGTTAACGGTAGGGTCGTCGCCATAAACATCATCCCCGACCGGAGCGGCCATCATTGCTTCTAACATGGCGCGGCCCGGACGGGTGACGGTATCACTGCGTAAATCTATCACGGCATTTCCTTGAGTTGCTTCAGGGGGATACCGTCTGTTTTACCTTAGCCAGTTGGTTTTCGCCAGTTCGATTACTTCGTCACCGCGGCCGCTGATAATGGCGCGTAACATATACAGGCTGAAACCTTTCGCTTGTTCCAGTTTGATCTGCGGCGGGATCGCCAGTTCTTCTTTCGCGACCACCACATCGACCAGGACCGGACCTTCGCTGCTGAAGGCAGTTTGCAGCGCGTCATCAACATCCGCTGCGCGCTCTACCCGAATGCCTTTGATGCCGCAGGCTTCGGCGATGCGGGCAAAGTTGGTGTCATGCAGCTCGGTGCCGTCGGTGAGATAACCCCCGGCTTTCATCTCCATTGCCACGAAACCGAGAATACTGTTATTGAAGATAATAATCTTCACCGGTAGCTTCATCTGCGCCAGCGAAAGAAAATCCCCCATCAGCATGCTAAAGCCGCCGTCGCCGCAGAGGGCAACCACCTGTTTGTCCGGGGCGGTGGCTTTCGCGCCGATGGCCTGCGGCATGGCGTTAGCCATTGAACCGTGGTTGAACGACCCCAGCAGGCGACGTTTACCGTTCATTTGCAGATAACGTGCGGCCCAGACGGTCGGCGTACCGACGTCGCAGGTAAAAATGGCGTCATCGTCGGCAAAGCGGCTAATTTGCTGCGCCAGATACTGCGGATGGATGGTTTTATCGCTGGGTTTCGCTAAATCATCCAGTCCTTTACGCGCGTCGCGATAGTGCTCCAGCGCCTTATCAAGGAATTTACGATCGGTTTTTGCTTCCAGCATCGGCAATAACGCGGCGAGGGTGGATTTAATATCGCCGACCAGCGCCATATCGACTTTACTGTGCGCGCCAATGCTGGCTGGATTGATATCAATCTGAATGATTTTGGCGTCAGTCGGGTAGAAGGCGCGATAGGGGAACTGAGTGCCGAGCAGAATCAGGGTATCGGCATTCATCATGGTATGGAAGCCTGAAGAGAAGCCGATCAATCCCGTCATGCCCACATCGTAAGGGTTGTCGTACTCCACATGCTCTTTGCCGCGCAGCGCATGAACAATGGGCGCTTTAATTTTGGCGGCGAATGCCACCAGCTCGTTATGCGCGCCCGCACAGCCGCTGCCGCACATCAGGGCGATATTGCTGGCGTAGCGTAAGATCTGTGCCAGTTTTTTCAGCTCTTCCTCAGCCGGAGTTACAACCGGCTGCGGGGCATGATACCAGTGGCTACTGGCGCTTTCCGGCGCCGGTTTCAGCGCGACGTCGCCTGGTAGCACGACAACCGATACGCCACGGTTGATGACCGCTTTACGCATGGCGATCGCCAGTACCTGCGGGATCTGCTCCGGGGTGGATACCAGTTCGCAATAGTGGCTGCATTCGCGAAACAGCTCTTGTGGGTGGGTCTCCTGAAAATAGCCGCTGCCGATTTCGCTGGAAGGGATATGGGCAGCAATGGCCAGAACCGGGACGTGATTACGGTGACAGTCGAACAGACCGTTAATCAAATGCAGGTTACCCGGCCCGCATGAGCCCGCACATACCGCCAGTTCACCGGTGAGTTGTGCTTCAGCGCCAGCGGCGAAGGCGGCGACCTCTTCATGGCGTGTGGCCATCCAGTCAATCGTCCCCATCCGGTTCAGGCTGTCGCTCAGGCCGTTCAGGGAGTCGCCCGTCACGCCCCAGATACGTTTCACGCCAGCCTGTTCAAGTGTTTTTGCAATGTAAGCGGCAACGGTCTGTTTCATGGTTTTCCATCTCCTTTTTGTGATAACGCTTACAAGCTTAGATGAAACTGGCTGTTACGTTTGCGTATCTCTCATTTTCAACTGGTTTTATTCTTCGGAAATTCCGCATAATCTGTCTTCTCACAGATCGGTAAACAGGAATCATTTCAGATGGTTAAATTATTGTTAAATAGCGTTAATAGAATATTGTCTCATGACGACTTCGGCAAACTCTTATTACGACTTGCCGTCGGCGGGCTGATGCTGTTTCACGGGTTGCATAAGCTATTTGATGGTGTTGGCGGTATCAGCAATATGCTGGTGGCAAAAGGATTGCCGGGATTTATCGCTTATGGCGTGCTGGTGGGAGAGGTGGTTGCGCCTTGTCTGTTGATTCTGGGGATCCTCACTCGTCCGGCAGCGCTGGTGATAGCTTTTACTATGGTTGTGGCCTGGCTGATGGTCGGCGCAGGTAAAACCTTTGCGCTGGATGCGGTAGGCGCCTGGGCGATTGAGAGCCTGGTCTATTTCTTTGTCGGTGCGCTGGCGATCGCTTTTATGGGGGCCGGGAAATATTCGTTAGCGGGTAATTCACCCTGGCGATAGGTCGGATGTCGTTTTTTTATCACCCAGTCTGCTCACCCTGGTTGGGTCCTGTACGCCAGGGTGTTTGCTTATCCGTTCTTTAACCCTTTTTAAAGGGTTATTTTAATTTATTGATTTTTACGCCATAAATTATTTGAGTTGCAGGAAGGCGGCGACGCAGTGAATCCCCGGGAGCGTACTCCAGTACGTGACTGGGGTGAACGAGGAAAGCCAACGCACATGCAACTTGAAGTATGACGGGTATAAATACGCTTTGAATAGGACGGGCATATTGGATTGTCATTCACCGCCGACGGGGTTGCGCAGAAGCAGAAATGCCACCCGGCAAACCGCCGGGTGGCATGGATAACATCGGTAATGCTGAATAATCAGGCCAGAACTAAATCGCCCTGCGGATGGCAGGAGCAGGCCAGCACATAACCGTCGGCGATTTCCGCATCGGTCAGCGTCATGGTGCTGCTGACCGTATATTCACCGGAAACCACTTTGGTTTTGCAGCAGCCGCATACGCCAGCACGACATGCCACGGTTACCGGAACTTTATTGCTTTCCAGCGCGTCCAGCAGCGTGGTGCCGACAGGCGCGTAAAACGCCTGCGCCGGTTGCAGTTTGGTGAACTTCAGGCCCCCGGTTGCCGCTTCGGCAACTGGCGTAAAGAACTTCTCTTTAAAGAAGCGCGTTACGCCGAGCGCTTTCACTTCCTGCTCAACCATGTCCATATACGGCGCCGGGCCGCAGGTCATGACGGTGCGCGATGCCAGGTCCGGCACGTTTTTCAGTAATTCAGTGGTCAGGCGACCCGCCACGAAACCGTGGGTCGCATTGTTCTCCGCCACCAGCGTGACCGGGTACTGACGCCATTCCTCAGCGAAAATCACATCCTGCGGCGAACGCACGTTGAAGATCACCTGCACATCTGCCTGCGGGCGGTATTTTGCCAGCCAGCGACGCATCGACATAATTGGCGTGACGCCGCAACCGGCCGCCAGCATCAGGAACTTGTCTTCGGCTTTGTCTTCACAGATAAAGTCGCCCATCGCATCGGATAGCCAGATAGAGTCGCCGCGTTTCACCTCGCGGGTTAACCACTGTGAACCTGCGCCTTCATCAATGCGACGGATCGTCAGCGTAATGTACTCGCTGACGCCCGGCGTGGACGAAAGGGTGTAGGCCCGCAGCGTATCCGCAGCGTTGCGAACGCTGACAAGCGCATACTGACCGGCACGGTACGGATAGTGATCGTGACACAGTAATGAGAGAGTCCACACATCCGGGGTTTCCTGATGGATGTGATGTACCTGCATCCGCCACGGACACTGAGTGGTTGGCATCGTCATTCTAAAACTCCTTACGCGCTCAACAGTTGCTGCATATCTTCTTCAACGGTGGTGACCTGACGCAGGCCAAACTTCTCGTTGAGAACAGCCAGCAGGTCCGGGGTGAAGAAACCTGGCGCAGTCGGCCCGGTCACGATGTTTTTCACGCCCAGAGACAACAGCGTCAGCAGGATGACGATCGCTTTCTGTTCGAACCAGGAGAGCACCAGAGACAGCGGCAGGTCGTTCACGCCACAGCCCAGTTTTTCTGCCAGCGTGACGGCCAGAATGATGGCGGAGTAAGCGTCGTTACACTGACCGGCGTCAACCAGACGCGGCAGACCTTCGATGTCGCCGAATTCCAGTTTGTTGAAGCGGTATTTACCACAGGCCAGCGTCAGAATCAGGCAGTCATCCGGTACGCTGGTCGCGAAATCGGTGAAGTAGTTACGTTCGCCACGCGCGCCGTCACAGCCGCCTACCAGGAAGATGTGACGCAGTTTTTCGCGGCTGACCAGGTCGATCAGGCTGTCTGCTGCGCCCAGCAGCGTCTGGCGACCGAAACCAACGGTGATCAGATGCGGGATTTCGCTGTATGGGAAGCCTGCCATCTGCTGCGCCTGAGCGATAACCGGAGAGAAATCTTCGCCTTCCAGGTGGTTTACGCCCGGCCAACCGACGATGCTGCGCGTCCAGATACGGTCGTCATACGCGCCAACGGTCGGGTCGATGATACAGTTAGAGGTCATCACGATAGGGCCAGGGAAGCGGGCGAATTCAACCTGCTGGTTCTGCCAGCCGCTGCCGTAGTTACCGACCAGGTGTTTGAATTTACGCAGTTCCGGGTAACCGTGCGCAGGCAGCATTTCACCGTGGGTATAGACGTTCACGCCAGTCCCTTCGGTCTGCTCCAGCAGGTTGTACAGATCTTTCAGGTCGTGACCAGAGATCAGGATGCACTTACCTTCAACCGCTTTCACGTTAACCTGAGTCGGGGTCGGGTGGCCGTATTTGGTGGTTTCACCGGCATCCAGGATGCTCATCACTTTGAAGTTCATCTGGCCGATTTCCATAGAACATTCCAGCAGAGCGCTCATATCGGAAGGCCAGGTGCCCAGCCACGCCATGATTTTGTGGTACTGCGCGTAGATGTCGTTGTCATACTGGCCCAGAACGTGGGCGTGCTCCATGTACGCTGCCGCACCTTTCAGACCATACAGGCAAAGCAGACGCAGGCCGAGGATGTTCTCGCCAATAGCGGCTTTGTCTTTGTTCGGGGTGAACTCGGCGGCCTGACGTTGCAAATCGCCCGGATCGTCGCTGACCAGTTGCAGGTCGGCCATCGGGTTGTTTACCGTGGCGCTTGCATCGATGTTCTGGCACTGCGCTTTCAGTGATTCGCGCAGGGCGATCGCTTCACGGGCATAGCCGACGATACGCGGAGAATCGAAGTTAACGTTGGTCAGAGTGGAGAAAAATGCACGCGGGGCAAAGTTGTCAACGTCATGATCGATGATGCCATATTCACGGGCTTTAACAGCCCATGCAGACAGACCTTGCAGGGACGCAATCAGCAGATCCTGGAGATCGGACGTTTCCGCTGTTTTACCGCACATACCCTGCGCGTAGGAGCAGCCGTTCCCCGCCGGAGTACGGATGGTTTGTTCACATTGCACACAAAACATGGTCACACCTTTTTAAAGTTATATTTAATATACATGTTTAAGGTTATGCCTGCGGGGGAGATGAGAAAAGGTATTTCTGATACAACTTACAGGGAGATTGATTTAGCGCAAAATTGGCGGTCGAAAACAACCGCCAGAAAGGGATTATGCGGAGAAAAAGGCCATCAAAATGGGTACCAGCAGACTCAAAATGAAGCCATGAACGATAGCTGCCGGGACAATTTCCACGCCGCCTGAACGTTGCAGGACCGGTAGCGTAAAGTCCATTGATGTCGCTCCGCACAGGCCGAGTGCGGTTGAACGGCTGCGTCGTACCAGGCCGGGAATAAGCATAATTGCCAGCAGTTCCCGGGAAAGATCGTTGAAAAACGCGGCGCTACCAATAACCGGCCCGTACGATTCGGTCAGTAAAATCCCGGACAACGAATACCAGCCAAATCCGGAAGCCATTGCCAGACCGGTTTTTAACGGCAGATCGAGAATAAAGGCATTGATGACGCCAGCCAATAACGAACTGATCATGACCACGACCGCCACAATTATTCCACGGCGATTAAGGATGATTTGCCGTAAGGTCATGCCATTATTACGCAGTTGCATACCGATGAGTAACAAAAGGAAAATTAGCGTATATTCGCTGGCCTCGGTGGCGTGTTCTAAAAAAGGGATGCCGCTCAGCCCAATCAAAAAACCAATAAGCACTACGCCGCATAGCTGGAGAGATTCCATGGCCATTGCGAGACGGGAAGGTAATTTTTCCTGGCGGTGATGATTTCGCCACGGTATTTTTTGCTCAAGCCACATCAGGGCCGCAATATTGCATAGCAGGATAATAACGATGCTGACCGCTGAATAATGGAGAATCGCCAGCAGATTGCTGGCAAGATTATCGAGAAAGGCCAGGCTAATTCCCATAAAAAAGAGAATGATATAGACAATCCAGCTTAACAGCCGGTTGATCAGTTTTAATGCGGCCTGATGCTGAAGCGGAATAAGATAGCCCACAATCAGCGGAACCAAAATGATGAAAAGTCCTGAAAACATGAACAGCCGGGTCCTTTGTATGCGAAACTGCGCAATGACACTACCCAATAAAGGCTGTCAGGTAAAGGTGTAAAAAAACCGGGCGGCGCTAACGCTTACCCGGCTTACATATTGCTCTATGACCGCAGGCCAGGGAGGCATAGCCGCCACCCGATACTCCGGATCTTAATCCATTAATCGCGCTTTTCGAGCAAGGTGCGGTACAGCACGCCACCCAGAATACCGCCGATAATCGGCATCACCCAGAACAGCCACAGCTGTTGTAATGCCCAGCCGCCCTGGAAGAGCGCAACCGCGGTGCTGCGCGCCGGGTTCACCGAGGTGTTGGTGACCGGGATACTGATCAGGTGAATCAGCGTCAGCGCAAGGCCAATGGCAATGGGAGCAAAGCCTGCCGGGGCATTCTTATCGGTTGCGCCATGAATAACCAGCAAAAAGCCGCAGGTCAGGACAATCTCAATCACAATCGCGGAAAGCATTGAGAAACCGCCTGGAGAGTGCTCGCCATAACCGTTAGAGGCGAAACCGCTGGCAGCCGCGTCAAAACCTGCTTTACCGCTGGCAATAACATACAAAATAGCGGCGGCAATAATACCGCCGATAACCTGAGCGATAATATAGCCAATGACCTCTTTTGCCGGGAAGCGGCCGCCAGCCCACAAACCTAAAGTGACCGCCGGATTAAAATGCCCGCCGGAAATATGGCCCACGGCATACGCCATGGTTAATACAGTTAAACCGAAGGCTAACGCGACGCCGGCAAAGCCAATGCCTAATTCCGGAAACGCTGCGGCCAGTACAGCGCTACCGCAACCACCAAACACCAGCCAGAATGTACCAAAACATTCTGCTGCTAATTTTCTGAACATAACGACCTCAATAAAAAACGTAAACCAACATAAGTTGCCGTCTCGGCTTTTATTTATCGGCACAAATGCGACGATAAAAATAAAGGAGCGTTATTCTATGGATGTTTTCATCCGGAGACCAGCTAAAAAAGTGATGTTATTTAATTTCGAATAAGTGTGGTTAAAAAATAAACATATAGATGATGAATTATTATCTGGATTAAATGATATATACTCTAAATAATTCGTCTTGCAGGGCAAAAACGATTAACCGTTTTGAATGTGGTTCGCGCTGGTCACGAAAGGGCGAAGACCAGGGGGGCACCGGGTTATTGCCAGTATATCTGCAACAAGCAGTCCGACGGGTATATACTGCTGATAATTGAAGGATAAAGTGGCTAGCGGGCGGAGGGGATATGCATCTTGAGCGCGTCGAAATTGTAGGCTTCCGCGGTATCAACCGTTTATCGTTGATGCTGGAGCAAAATAACGTGCTGATTGGCGAAAATGCATGGGGTAAATCCAGCCTGCTGGATGCCCTGACGTTACTCTTATCGCCAGAGTCTGAACTTTACCATTTTGTCCGTGAGGATTTTTGGTTTCCGCCCGGTGATATTCAGGGGCGAGAGCGTCATTTGCATATTATCCTGACCTTCCGTGAAAATGACCCCGGTCGTTATCGGGTGCGTCGTTATCGGCCCCTTAGTCATTGCTGGGTACCCTGTGATGATGGTTTTCAGCGGATTTTTTATCGCCTGGAGGGAGAGCTTGCCGATGATGATGGCGTCATGACGCTGCGTAGTTTTATCAATGGCGAAGGGGAGGCCCTGGAACTGGCGGATATTGACGAGCTGGCCCGGCACCTGGTGAGATTAATGCCCGTTCTGCGATTGCGCGATGCCCGATTTATGCGGCGGATCCACAACGGTACCGTGCCGCATTCTCCACAGATTGAGATTACTGCCCGCCAGCTTGATTTTCTCTCCCGTGAGCTGGTGCATCACCCGCAAAATTTGACCGATAGCCAGATACGGCAAGGGCTGTCGGCAATGGTGCAGTTACTGGAACACTATTTTGCCGAGCAGAGCAGCGCGCAATCGCGTAACCGCCTGATGCGCCGCTATTCACACGATGAACAACGTAGCTGGCGTTATCTGGATATTATCAACCGGATGATCGATAAGCCTGGCGGCCGCAGCCACCGGGTCATTTTGCTGGGTTTATTCGCTACGCTATTGCAGGCAAAAGGAACTGTCCGGCTCGATCGCGACGCGCGACCGCTGCTACTAATTGAAGATCCCGAAACCCGGTTGCATCCTATTATGTTGTCTGTGGCCTGGCATTTGCTCAATTTGTTGCCGTTACAGAGAGTGACGACCACTAATTCCGGTGAATTATTGTCGCTGACGCCCGTTGAGTACGTTTGCCGACTGGTGCGTGAATCATCGCGGGTGTCAGCCTGGCGGCTCGGGCCCGGCGGGATGAATGCGGAAGACAGTCGGCGTATCGCTTTTCATATCCGTTTTAACCGCGCGTCATCGCTGTTTGCCCGCTGCTGGCTGTTGGTCGAAGGTGAAACGGAAACCTGGGTTATTAACGAGCTGGCCCGTCAGTGCGGTCATCACTTTGATGCGGAAGGGGTGAAAGTTATTGAGTTCGCCCAGTCGGGATTAAAACCGCTTATTAAATTCGCGCGGCGTATGGGTATTGAGTGGCATGTGCTGGTCGATGGCGATGAGGCCGGGAAAAAATATGCGGCGACGGTTCGCGGGCTGTTGAATGACGATAAAATGCTGGAACGCGATCACCTGACGGCACTACCGGCAATGGATATGGAACATTTTATGTATCGTCAGGGGTTCGATGATGTTTACCACCGGGTGGCGCAATTGCCAATGAATCTGCCAATGAACATGCGGCGGGTGATTACCAAGGCGATTCATCGCTCGTCAAAACCGGACCTGGCGATTGAGGTGGCGATGGAGGCAGGCCGTCGCGGCGTGGATGCGGTGCCGGCGCTGTTGAAAAAAATGTTTTCGCGTGTGCTATGGCTGGCGCGCGGTCGGGCGGATTAGCTTACTCTGCGGCTACTCTCTGTTTTACCTGGGGCGTGTGATATCTGGTCTGGCCTTGAAAACCGCTGAACGGGCCACATGTAGATTAAAGCTGTTGCTGAGTCCGGTGGCGGTGATGTCGCCGGGCCTGCGAGTGACGATAAAAAATGCCAGTCAGAAGGACTGGCATTTTGCTGGCGGGATGTACACAATGAAGCAAAAGAGTTATGCGGCCGTTTCCGCTTCCACAGGGACAATCACGCTGGCGTGGTTACCTTTTGGCCCCTGGTGAACATCAAACCGAACGGCTTGTCCGGCTTTTAGCGTTCTGTAACCATCCATCTGGATGGTAGAATAATGGGCGAAAATGTCTTCGCCGCCGCCCTCAGGGCAAATAAAACCGAACCCTTTAGCATTGTTGAACCATTTAACAGTACCCATTTCCATACTTCGACATCCTTCGTAAATCTTATATAAGTAAGATGGAATGAACCGATAGTGGAGTGACGAGTTGTTCAATTGCTCGCCAACTCTCGCCACTACAATTTAGAGAAATCAGGAAATGCGTCAAGCGATTGACGTGGGGAGACGGTGAAAAATGCGTCAAAACTTGAAGCAGTTAACGCTATTGCCGGGGAATGTGACAGACGTCGCGGATGGAAGTAATAGATGATAATTATCTATGATCTATTGTAGATTTGTGATGTGCATAGCCTTTGGTCATTGACAGGCCACCGCCTGTTGGCTACAGCAACCGATGATGAACAGTGACGATGAGTAAGAAAGACTGGCTGGACTTCGAGCAGCTCGTAGAGGACGAAGTTAAAGATGCGCTTAAACCGCCATCTATGTATAAAGTGATATTAGTCAACGATGACTACACGCCAATGGAATTTGTTATTGACGTGTTACAAAAATTCTTTTCTTATGATGTTGAACGTGCAACGCAACTGATGCTAATGGTCCATTATCAAGGTAAAGCGATTTGTGGCGTGTTTACCGCAGAAGTCGCGGAAACCAAAGTCTCGATGGTGAATCAATACGCGAGGGAGAACGAGCATCCGTTGTTGTGTACGCTAGAAAAAGCCTGAATACAGGCAACAAAACTTGGGGGAGGTGCCTATGCTCAATCAAGAACTGGAACTCAGTTTAAACATGGCTTTCGCCAGAGCGCGCGAGCACCGTCATGAGTTCATGACCGTCGAGCACTTGTTGCTGGCGCTGCTTAGCAACCCTTCGGCCCGCGAAGCGCTTGAAGCGTGTTCAGTGGACCTGGTCGCGCTGCGTCAGGAACTTGAAGCCTTCATCGAACAGACCACGCCCGTTCTGCCTGCAACGGAAGAAGAGCGTGACACTCAGCCGACTCTGAGCTTCCAGCGCGTGCTGCAGCGTGCCGTTTTCCACGTTCAGTCCTCCGGACGTAGCGAGGTCACTGGCGCCAATGTCCTGGTCGCAATTTTTAGCGAACAGGAGTCCCAGGCGGCATATCTGCTGCGTAAACATGAAGTCAGCCGCCTTGATGTGGTGAATTTCATCTCTCACGGTACGCGTAAAGATGAGCCAGGCCAATCTGCTGATAACAGCGCCAGCCAGCCTGGCAGCAGTGAAGAGCAAGCAGGCGGGGAGGATCGTATGGAAAACTTCACCACCAACCTCAATCAGCTTGCTCGCGTTGGCGGTATCGATCCGCTGATCGGCCGCGAGAAAGAGCTGGAACGTGCTATTCAGGTTCTTTGTCGTCGCCGCAAAAATAACCCGCTGCTGGTGGGAGAGTCCGGCGTCGGTAAAACCGCCATTGCCGAAGGGCTTGCCTGGCGTATCGTGCAGGGCGATGTGCCGGAAGTCATGGCCGATTGTACGATTTATTCTCTGGATATCGGTTCGCTGCTGGCAGGCACCAAATATCGCGGTGATTTTGAAAAACGCTTCAAGGCGCTGCTCAAGCAACTGGAACAGGACACCAGTAGCATTCTGTTCATTGATGAAATCCACACCATCATTGGCGCGGGAGCCGCTTCCGGCGGGCAGGTCGATGCCGCTAATCTGATTAAACCGCTGCTCTCCAGCGGCAAGATCCGGGTGATCGGTTCGACGACCTACCAGGAGTTCAGCAATATCTTTGAAAAAGATCGTGCGCTGGCGCGTCGCTTCCAGAAAATCGATATCACCGAACCTTCCGTGGAAGAGACGGTGCAGATTATCAACGGCCTGAAGCCGAAGTACGAAGCGCACCACGACGTGCGTTATACCGCCAAAGCGGTGCGTGCCGCGGTGGAGCTGGCGGTGAAATATATTAACGATCGTCATCTGCCGGATAAAGCGATTGACGTGATTGACGAAGCCGGAGCGCGGGCGCGCTTAATTCCGGTGAGCAAACGTAAGAAAACGGTTAACGTGGCGGATATTGAGTCCGTGGTGGCACGGATCGCGCGTATTCCTGAAAAGAGCGTTTCCCGCAGCGATCGCGATACGCTGAAAAACCTCGGCGATCGTCTGAAGATGCTGGTCTTTGGTCAGGATAAGGCAATTGAGGCATTAACTGAAGCCATCAAGATGGCGCGTGCCGGGCTTGGTCATGAACACAAACCAGTCGGTTCTTTCCTGTTCGCCGGGCCGACCGGGGTCGGGAAAACCGAAGTCACCGTGCAACTGGCGAAGTCTCTGGGTATTGAACTGCTGCGTTTTGATATGTCCGAATATATGGAGCGTCATACCGTCAGCCGTTTAATTGGCGCGCCTCCGGGCTATGTTGGTTTCGATCAGGGCGGGCTGCTGACCGATGCGGTGATTAAGCATCCGCACGCGGTGCTGTTGCTGGATGAAATTGAAAAAGCGCACCCGGACGTCTTTAACCTGCTGCTGCAGGTGATGGATAACGGCACGCTGACCGATAACAACGGCCGCAAAGCGGATTTCCGCAACGTGGTGCTGGTGATGACCACCAACGCCGGAGTGCGCGAAACCGAGCGTAAATCCATTGGTCTTATCCATCAGGACAACAGTCCGGATGCGATGGATGAGATTAAAAAGATCTTTACGCCGGAGTTCCGTAACCGTCTCGATAACATTATCTGGTTCGATCACCTGTCGACGACGGTTATTCACCAGGTGGTGGATAAGTTTATCGTCGAACTGCAGGTTCAACTGGATCAGAAAGGCGTGTCGCTTGAAGTTAGCCAGGAAGCGCGTGACTGGCTGGCGGAGAAAGGCTATGACCGGGCCATGGGCGCACGTCCAATGGCCCGGGTGATCCAGGACAATCTGAAAAAACCGCTGGCCAACGAACTGCTGTTTGGTTCACTGGTTGATGGCGGTCAGGTGACCGTTAAACTGGATAAAGAGAAAAACGCGCTGACCTACGGCTTCCAGAGTGCGCAGAAGCACAAACCGGAAGCGGCGCATTAATCTTATAGTCGTGCATCTATAACCGGCCTTTGGGCCGGTTTTTTTACATCCTTGTGCTGGACGTTTTTTAACCTTGGATATTAGGGGGATCGATAGAATTGGTCGGTTAATTTTAACGATAACTTTATGGTAGAGCGGAACGTGTTGGATGCATTGCCGTACAGGTAGCTTAGAAAAAAGTTACACCGGGTATTACCAGACCAATGAGGTTCACTGCCGTACAGGCAGCCAATATTGGGGCAAGTATCAGCCCGGGATGATCGGAAATAAACGAAAAAGCCGGGAGATATCCCGGCCTTCTGCATCTGGCACCTCAGGTGCAAAAACGATCAGCGACTACGGAAGACAATGCGGCCTTTGCTCAGGTCGTACGGGGTCAGCTCAACAGTCACTTTGTCGCCCGTCAGAATGCGGATGTAGTTTTTACGCATTTTACCGGAAATATGCGCAGTTACCACGTGACCGTTTTCCAGTTCTACGCGGAACATAGTGTTAGGCAACGTATCAAGTACGGTGCCCTGCATTTCAATATTGTCTTCTTTGGCCATCTAGTCCTCTGGGGTATCACTACCGTAGTTTTGAACCGGCAAGATAATGCCGAAGTTCAGCAAGTAAGTAAAGTTTTACATATACCCGCCATCCTTCAAGTTGCATGCGCGTTGACAGCATGTACCCGGAATATCCCTGAGTATCGCCCTCGTGGCGAACAACGTGCAGATTGTCGTTTATCCCGGCCGCCTGCTGTAGCCGTTGGAGGATTCAGTGTCCCGCAACTTGAATTATTTAGGGTAAAATCGCCGAAGTCGTTTCGGCGCATTGCCCGCAATTCACGCGGATAAACCGGGTGACAGGCGCAAACGTAAAGGGGAGTGACAGAACGATGGGCGTTATCTGACTCTTATTATTCCCAAACGGCGACGGGGCAACGGGCAGAAGCTACTCTACCGCGCAATTATACCATCCCAGCAAAAAATGTGCTGAAAACATTTATGCATCGCCTGCAAATAGCATCCTGGGCACCCAGAATCGCTCCGGCAGACGCCAGGTTCGCAGCACTGAGAGATAGTCGAGATAATCACGGCGGGAGATTTCTACCGCGCCTAAAGAGGCGGTATGCTTATTGAGAACCTGACAATCGATTAATTTTCCTCCGTTCTGCATAAAGATCTGGCTAAAGACCAGTAATGCCGTTTTAGAGGCGTTTGCCGCACGGCTGAACATCGACTCTCCGCAAAATAGCGCGCCCTGTGCGACGCCGTACATGCCGCCGACTAATTCATCTCCCTGCCACACTTCAATAGAATGGGCATGGCCCAACTCATGCAACTGGTGATACGCCTGAACGATACCCGGCGTTATCCATGTTCCTTCATCACGGTGATCGGCGCATCCTTCAATGACCTGGCCAAAGGCGTAATTCAACGTGACACGATAAGGCGAACGCTGATGAAAGCGCTTCATACTGCGGCTGAGATGGAATTTCTCCGGCCATAGTACCGCCCGCGGGTCGGGGGACCACCATAAAATAGGGTCACCCGGCGAAAACCACGGGAAAATACCGCGCTGATAGGCCATCAGCAAACGCGCCGGGCTAAGATCGCCTCCCAGCGCTAATAAACCATTAGGCTCACGCAAAGCGCCCTCCGGGGAAGGGAAGGCGATGGAATGATGAGAGAGCTGAACCAGGCGCATTTTTACCTCAGTACATCACAGGCAAAGATTCAATAATGACTTACAGGCGCTGCTTAAACTGGTAGTAACGCCCCTGTTCAGCCAGCAGTTCTGCGTGACTACCTTGCTCAATAATCTTCCCGTTGTCCATGACAATTATCTGATTAAAACGCGCAAGCCCGCGCAGACGATGAGTCACCATTAATACGGTTTTTTGACGCATCACTTCAGCGAGTAAATCAAGGATTTGGCTTTCCGTTGTTGCATCCAGCCCTTCGGTGGGTTCATCAAGCAGCATAAGCGGCGCGTCATGAAGCAGGGCGCGGGCGATAGCCAGCCTGCGCAGCTCGCCGCCGGAGAGCTGGCGGCCGCCTTCACCCAACCAGCTATTAAGGCCGCTGTCCTCAAGCAATTTTTCTAAACCCACGCGCTCAAGCGTTGCTGAAAGCTGAGCATCGTTGGCATGAGGGGAGGCCAGCAGCAGGTTATCGCGCAGCGTGGCGCTAAACAGGTGCACGCGCTGCGGCACGACGCTCATTGTCTGGCGTAGCGTCGCCTCAGTAAGGTGTGCCAGAGGCTGGTCGTTGAGTAATATTTCGCCGTGAGCCGGATCCCAGGCACGCGTCAGCAACTGCAACAGGGTCGATTTCCCGCAACCTGTTCGTCCCAGAATGGCGATATGCTCCCCGGCCTTGACCTGTAACGATACATTCTCCAGCGCGGGGGCGGGCTGCTGAGGATAGCGAAAGGTGACTTGATTGAAGCTCAATGCCACCTGCTGCGGCGTGGCCGTCGTTCCCTGGGGAAAGGTCACTTCCGGCTGCTGCTCGGTGATTTGCGTGATCCGCTGCGCCGAGGCGATCACCTGACCCAGATGCTGGAATGCGCCGGTGACCGGTGCTAAAGCTTCGAACGCCGCCAGCGCACAGAAAACAAACAGCGCAATCAGCGCACCTGGATGAGTATTACCGCCTACGTCCGCAGAGGCGAGCCACAGCATGGTGATAACCGCAATACCGCCAATCAGTAACATTAGCGCCTGGGAGAGCGCGGTGAGCTCCGCCTGGCGACGCTGTGCATCCTGCCAACGAACTTCGGTTTTTGCCATCTGCTGCCGATAACGATCGCTGGCGTTGAACAGCATCAGTTCCGCCTGCCCCTGTAGCCAGGCGGTGAGCTGCTGGCGATATTGCCCGCGAAGTTGAGTCATGCTTTCACCTGCCGGCTTGCCCGCGCGATAAAACAGCGGCGGCAGTACCAGCAGGGTGAACAGCATAATGCCGCCGAGAGTCAGGGCCAGAGTCACATCCAGTACGCTCAGACCGACAGTGACAACGAGTATCACCACCAGAGCGCCTGCCAGCGGCGATATCACGCGGAGATAGAGATGATCCAGGGTATCGACATCAGCAACCACTCTGTTCAGCAACTCGCCCTGACGAAAGCGCGCCAGCCCGGCAGGGGAGAGCGGCAGCAGTTTACTGAAGGTAAACACGCGCAGATGTTGCAGGACGCGGAAGGTGGCGTCGTGGCTCACCAGACGTTCAAAGTAGCGGCCAGCGGTGCGAATAATTGCCGCGCCGCGTACGCCAGCGGCAGGCAGCATATAGTTAAAGCTGTAGAGACCCGCGACGCCAACAATGGCGGATGCAGACAGAAACCAACCGGACAGCGTTAACAAGCTAATACTGGCCAGTAGCGTGACAATAGCCAGCACGATGCCGAGCAACAGCAGCCATTTGTGCCGTTTGTATAGCACCAGGTAAGGCAATAATGCGCGCATTTAAATCTCCTCCTGACGATGAGCGAGCAGTCTTGAGAAGGGGCCGCCAGCAGAAGCCAACTGCGAATAACTGCCTTGCTCGACAATTTGGCCATCCTGCATAACCCAGATGGCATCCCATTGCGCAAGATCTTCCAGTTGATGGGTGATCATTAATGTTGTCTGCTGCATTGATGCGTCTGTGAGCGCCTGCATAACCCGCTGCTCGCTGTGAGCATCCAGGCTGGCTGCGGGTTCATCGAGCAGTAACAGGCGACACGGCATCAGCAGCGCCCGCGCAACGGCGACGCGTTGCGCCTGGCCAACCGACAGCCGACCCGCCTGATCGCCGGGCGGTGTGTTGATCCCTTGCGGCAACTGGGAGATAAATTCGCTGACCCAGGCTTTATCCAGCGCAAGCTGTAACTGCGTCTCGGTAGCTTCAGGGCATGCCAGTAGCACGTTTTCGCGTAGCGTCGCTGCAGGCAACTGCGGGTTTTGTCCAACCCAGCTCAGGAGACTTCGCCAGTGGTTGGCATCGAGGCTGTTTAACTCTACGCCGTTAACGCTGAGCGAGCCATCATAGGGAAGAAAGCCGGTTAACGTATTAAGTAACGAGCTTTTGCCCGAGCCGCTTTGCCCAACCAGCACGACGCGTTCACCCGCGCGTAATGAAAAATTCAGCGGCCCGGCCAGCACTTTCCCTTCCGGGGATTTAATCAACAGGTCGCGAGCTTCCAGACTAACCATTTCATTATCGCTTAATATCTTTTCACCACGTTCGGCCTGAGCCAGCGGCGTTTCCATAAAGGTTTTCAGGCTGTCCGCGGCACCAATAGCCTGAGCTTTGGCATGATAAAAAGTCCCTAAGTCGCGTAGCGGCTGGAAAAACTCCGGGGCCAGAATCAAGGCCAGAAAACCAGACATCAAGGTCACCCCCGTGCCGTAATGACCAAAATTGAGTTCACCCAGATAGGAGAAACCAAAATAAACGGCGACCAGCGCAATAGAGAGCGAGGTGAAAAACTCCAGCACGCCGGAAGAGAGAAACGCCAGGCGCAGCACTTCCATCGTCCGCTGGCGGAAATCTTCGGAGGCCTGGCGAATATTGTCCGTTTCCGCGTTGCCGCGGTGAAAAATTCGCAGCGTTTCCATGCCGCGCAGACGATCGAGAAAATGGCCGCTCAAACGCGCAAGAGCAAGAAAGTTTCGTCGGTTGGCATCTGCCGCCCCCATTCCGACCAACGCCATAAACAGCGGAATTAGCGGCGCGGTACCCAGCAGGATAAGCGCCGCCGCCCAGTTATCAGGGAAAATGGTGATGACAATCAGTAAAGGCACGCAGGCCGCCAGCGTCATCTGCGGCAGATAGCGCGCATAGTAGTCATGCATATCGTCGATCTGTTCAAGGATCAGCGTTGCCCAGCTTCCTGCAGGTTTACCCTGTATCCACGCCGGTCCCGCCTGCTGCAGGCGATTGAGGACCTGACGGCGAATCTCGGTGCGGATATATTGACCAGCCTGAAAACCAACCCGTTCACGCAGCCACACGAGCCAGGCACGAAGCACAAAGACCAGGACCAGTAACGTAAAAGGCAGCAGCAGCGCCGTTGCGGGGATATTTTCCATGATCATGCGATGGAGGATCCGCGCCAGCAGCCAGGCCTGAGCAACGATTAGCAAGCCGCTAACGACGCCCAACAGACGGGAAATCATCACCCAGCGACGGGAGATAATGCTTTGATCTTTTAACCAACGGGTTAACTCTTGTTGACGGCTTTTGTTCATTGCGCGCTTAGCAGGTGTTGTTATGGGTTTTTTGGGCACGACAATGTTACAACGAGGCAAAAATAAAGGCGACTTTTCGTCGCCTTATTTACCTTTGTTACTGACTTGTAAAGATTATTTGCAAGCGTCCGCTAAACCATCCAGATAACGCTCTGCATCCAGCGCAGCCATGCAGCCTGTACCAGCGGAAGTAATGGCCTGACGGTAGATATGATCCATTACGTCGCCCGCAGCAAAGACGCCCGGTATGCTGGTCTGGGTGGCATTGCCGTGGATACCGGACTGAACTTTAATATAGCCGTTCTCCAGCGCCAGTTGACCGGCGAAAATGGCCGTATTCGGGCTGTGGCCGATAGCAACGAACAGTCCCGCGACTTCCAGCGATTCAATGTTGTCAGCATTCTGCGTATCACGCAGGCGTAAACCGCTTACCCCCATCTGGTCGCCGGTGACTTCTTCCAGAGTACGGTTGGTATGCAGCACGATATTGCCGCTTTCCACTTTGTCCATCAGGCGCTTGATAAGGATTTTTTCCGCACGGAAGCTGTCGCGGCGGTGGATCAGGTGCACTTCGGAAGCAATATTAGACAGATACAGCGCTTCTTCCACCGCCGTGTTACCGCCGCCGATCACGGCGACTTTCTGGTTACGGTAGAAGAAACCGTCGCAGGTGGCGCAGGCGGAAACGCCGCGGCCTTTAAATTCGTCTTCCGATGGCAGACCCAGATAGCGAGCGGACGCGCCGGTGGCGATGATCAGAGCATCACAGGTGTATTCACCGCTGTCGCCCATCAGGCGGAAGGGACGGTTTTGCAGATCGACGCTGTTGATATGATCGAAAATAATTTCGGTATCAAACTTGGTGGCATGCTCGTGCATACGCTCCATCAGCAGCGGTCCGGTCAGATCGTTAGGATCGCCTGGCCAGTTTTCCACTTCAGTGGTGGTGGTCAGTTGACCGCCTTTTTCCATCCCGGTAATCAGTACCGGCTGCAGATTTGCGCGCGCGGCATAGACCGCAGCGGTATATCCCGCAGGTCCAGAACCAAGAATAAGCAGTTTACTGTGTTTGGCCGTGCCCATGAGATCCTCATAATTTATTGGCATACATGAGCTGGATTGTAGGGAATTTGTTGTCGTAAAAAAAGAGCGCGGCGGTTTTGTTAACGATATGTGCAATAGAGGCTGCCGATTAATTGGCGATTTAACGAACGGAGAATATAACTAATTCTACTGTTAGCGGGACAATTATAAGAGGAAAACATGAGAATCAATGGGTGAGGATAATGAATATCTGGCATCTTGTACTAAAAAACGATGTTTTGCTTTGACAATCCCCTGTGCTTTTGCGAAAACATTCATGGAAGAAGAAAAGCAGTGTTTGGTGTGCGGCGAATTTTCATGCACGCAAATGCCATTTTTATCCGGGTTAGCGAAATCTACGCATGGTGTGGACAGACGCCATGCGTGATGTCGGTAGCTGCCGTCAGGCAACGGGCTTCTCACGTACCCCTGGATTACCCAATGTCGTACGGGTAATAACAGGATGGACTCTGGCAGTGAAGGCTCAGAGTCGGAACAGGAGTAGGGAAGGAATACAGAGAGACAATAATAATGGTAGATAGCAAGAAGCGCCCTGGCAAAGATCTTGACCGCATTGATCGCAATATTTTGAATGAATTGCAAAAAGACGGGCGTATTTCCAACGTCGAGCTTTCTAAACGGGTGGGACTTTCTCCGACGCCTTGCCTTGAGCGTGTGCGTCGTCTGGAAAGACAGGGTTTTATTCAGGGTTATACAGCGCTGCTTAACCCACATTATCTGGATGCATCACTTCTGGTATTTGTTGAGATTACTCTGAATCGTGGCGCGCCGGATGTGTTTGAGCAATTTAACTCCGCTGTGCAAAAACTTGAAGAAATTCAAGAGTGCCATCTGGTGTCCGGGGATTTCGATTATTTGTTGAAAACTCGCGTACCGGATATGTCCGCGTATCGTAAGCTACTGGGCGAGACCTTGCTGCGCCTGCCGGGCGTAAATGACACCCGTACCTACGTGGTAATGGAAGAAGTCAAGCAAAGTAATCGTCTGGTAATCAAGACGCGCTAACACGGAACAGGTGCAAAATCGACGTAGTTTGATTACACTCCTGTTAATCCATACAGCAACAGTGCCGGGGAGACCCGGCGCTGTTGTCCGTTTTAGCTGAAGGCAGGAAACAGCCTGATACCTGGAGAGCCTTTCTTGAGCCAGGAATATACTGAAGACAAAGAAGTCAAATTTACAAAGCTTAGTAGCGGGCGCCGGCTCCTTGAGGCGTTGCTTATCCTTTGCTCCCTTTTTGCCATCTGGTTGATGGTAGCCTTACTCAGCTTTAATCCATCGGATCCTAGCTGGTCACAAACGGCGTGGCATGAGCCTATTCATAACATCGGCGGTGCGCCGGGCGCCTGGCTTGCCGATACGCTATTTTTTATTTTCGGCGTAATGGCCTATACCATTCCGGTGATTATTATCGGCGGCTGCTGGTTTGCCTGGCGTCATCAGGAAAATGACGAGTACATCGACTATTTTGCCGTTTCTTTGCGGTTGATTGGCGCGCTGGCGCTGATCCTCACTTCCTGTGGGCTGGCGGCTATCAATGCGGATGATATCTGGTATTTTGCCTCCGGCGGGGTGATTGGCAGCCTGCTGAGCACCACGCTGCAACCGCTGCTGCACAGTAGCGGCGGGACAATTGCGCTGCTTTGTCTCTGGGCGGCAGGGCTGACGCTGTTTACCGGCTGGTCCTGGGTTACCATCGCTGAAAAACTCGGCGGGATTATTCTTTCTGTTCTCACTTTTGCCAGCAACCGTACTCGTCGTGATGATACCTGGGTCGATGAAGACGAATACGAAGAGGATGAAGAAGAATATGTAGACGATGCGCCTGCGAAACCGCAAGGTTCACGTCGCGCGCGGATTTTACGCGGTGCTTTAGCGCGCCGTCAGCGGCTGGCAGAGAAGTTTTCCAACCCGATGGGGCGTAAGACTGATGCCGCGTTGTTCTCCGGTAAGCGGATGGATGATGCTGAAGAAGCATTTCAGTATAGCGCTGGCGGTACGCCTGTTGCCGCTGATGACGTGCTTTTTTCCGGTTCCAGCGCCGCGCGTCCGGCGGATGCCGATGATGTTTTATTCTCCGGAACCCGTGCCGCTCGGCCAGGCGATTTTGACCCGTACGATCCGCTGCTCAATGGCCATCGCATTGCCGATCCTGTAGATGCTGCCGCGCAGGATACCGCCGTTCCTCAGGCCTGGTCTGAACCGCAGGTCGGGCAAGCGTTTCGTTCAGAAGAACCACCTGAACCTGCCTACCCGCCGCAGCATGGGTATCAGCCGGAGCAGGCACTGCAGCAGCCGCCAGTATATCAGGCTGAACCTGCGTATCCGCCGCAGCATGGGTATCTGCCGGAGCAGGCACCACAGCAGCCGCCAGTATATCAGGCTGAACCTGCGTACCCGCCGCAGCATGGGTATCAGCCGGAGCAGGCAGCGCAGCAGCCGCCAGAGTATCAGGCTGAACCTGCGTACCCGCCGCAGCATGGGTATCAGCCGGAGCAGCCACCGCAGCAGCCGTCAGTTTATCAAACTGAAGATGTGTATCAGCCGCAACAATATGTACAGCAGCCGGAACAGCCCGTTGCCACTTCTCCCGTTGAGCCTGAGGTTCCACAAGAGGAAGTGAAACCCCAGCGTCCGCCCATGTACTATTTCGAAGAAGTGGAAGAGAAACGCGCGCGTGAACGTGAGCAGCTTGCCGCCTGGTATCAACCTGTTCCAGAACCTGTCAGCCCGGTTGAGACAAAACCGATCTCTCCTCCTCCTTCATCGTCGGTTGGTGTCGCTGCTTCAGGCGCGCTGGCCGCTGGCGTTCACCAGGCGACGGGAGCCGTTTCCGCAAATGCTGCCGGGGCTTCCGCTGTATCGGCAACGGCCAGTTCCGCGCCGCTCGTCCGCCCGGCATCTGGCGGCCCTCGTGCGCAGGTAAAAGAGGGGATCGGTCCGAAGCTGCCGCGACCTAACCGCGTTCGCGTGCCGACGCGCCGTGAACTGGCGTCCTATGGTATTAAGCTTCCCTCACAGCGATTAGCTGAAGAACGTGCGCGTAAGGCAGAGCATCAGCATTATAATGATCCGTCTCTGACGGACGAGGAAGCTGCAGAGCTTGAGCAGCACGAACTGGCGCGTCAGTTCGCCGCTTCGCAAAATCAGCGCTATGGTGAACATTATGTGGCGGAAGAAGATAACGCGGATGAAGATTCTGCCGCTGAAGCTGAGCTTGCCCGCCAGTTTGCCGCTTCTCAACAGCAACGCTACGCGAGCGAGCAGCCGCCGGGATCGCATCCGTTCTCTGCCGCGGATTATGAATTTTCGCCAATGAAGGCGTTAGTTGATGATGCGCCGAGTGAGCCCGTCTTTATGCCGATGCCGGAAGTGCAGCAACCTGCTTCACATCACCCGCAGCCGCAGTCGGCGCATCAGCCGATGCCGTATCAGCATGCGGGCCATCAGCCGCAACATGCGCCGCACCACACCGCTCAACACGTACAGCAGCCGTCGGCTTCGTCTCCGCAACAGGCGCCTGTCAGCCAGCCGCAACCGCATACGCCACATGGGCAGGTGCCGTCGCAGCCAGCCGCGCAGCCGCAGGAAAGCCTGATTCATCCGCTATTGATGCGCAATGGCGATAGTCGGCCGTTACAGAAGCCGACGACGCTTCTGCCGTCGCTTGACTTACTCACGCCGCCGCCAGCTGAAGTCGAACCGATAGATACTTTTGCCCTTGAGCAGATGGCGCGTCTGGTTGAAGCGCGTCTGGCCGATTTCCGTATTAAGGCTGATGTGGTGAACTACTCGCCAGGCCCGGTTATCACCCGCTTTGAGCTTAATCTGGCACCGGGGGTGAAAGCGGCGCGGATTTCGAATTTGTCGCGAGATTTGGCCCGCTCTTTGTCCACCGCAGCGGTTCGTGTGGTGGAGGTTATTCCGGGCAAACCTTACGTCGGTCTGGAACTGCCTAACAAAAAGCGTCAGACCGTTTATCTGCGAGAAGTGCTGGATAACGTGAAATTTCGCGATAATCCGTCACCGCTTACCGTTGTTCTTGGCAAAGATATTGCGGGTGAACCGGTTACCGCCGATTTGGCGAAGATGCCGCATCTGTTGGTGGCGGGTACTACCGGTTCCGGTAAGTCCGTTGGGGTCAACGCCATGATCCTCAGCATGCTCTACAAAGCGCAGCCGGAAGATGTGAAATTCATTATGATCGACCCGAAAATGCTCGAGCTGTCGGTCTATGAGGGGATTCCGCATCTGTTAACGGAAGTCGTTACCGATATGAAAGATGCCGCCAATGCGTTGCGCTGGAGCGTTAACGAGATGGAGCGCCGCTATAAACTGATGTCTGCGCTGGGCGTGCGTAATCTCGCGGGTTACAACGAGAAGATTGCGGAAGCTGCGCGCATGGGGCGGCCAATTCCGGATCCATACTGGAAGCCTGGCGACAGCATGGATGCGACGCATCCGGTACTGAAAAAAGAGCCTTACATCGTGGTTCTGGTCGACGAATTCGCCGATCTGATGATGACCGTCGGTAAGAAAGTGGAAGAGCTGATTGCGCGTCTGGCCCAGAAAGCGCGCGCTGCGGGGATCCACCTGGTGCTGGCAACTCAGCGACCATCAGTGGATGTTATTACCGGCCTTATCAAAGCGAATATCCCGACGCGTATCGCCTTTACCGTATCAAGCAAAATTGACTCGCGTACCATTCTTGATCAGGGCGGCGCCGAGTCGCTGCTGGGGATGGGCGATATGCTCTATTCCGCGCCTAACTCGACGATCCCGGTGCGCGTACATGGCGCCTTTGTGCGCGATGAAGAGGTTCATGCCGTGGTCCAGGACTGGAAAGCGCGCGGGCGGCCGCAATATGTTGCTGGCATCACCTCCGATAGCGAGGGCGAAGGCGGCAGCGGTGGCTACGATGGCGGCGAAGAGCTTGATCCCCTCTTTGATCAGGCGGTCAACTTTGTAACGGAAAAACGTAAAGCTTCCATTTCCGGAGTGCAACGTCAGTTCCGTATTGGCTATAACCGTGCCGCGCGTATCATTGAACAAATGGAAGCTCAGGGTATTGTCAGCGAACAAGGTCACAATGGTAACCGCGAAGTGCTGGCACCGCCTCCCTTCGAGTAACGGCAAGTTGGGTAAATAAGTGAAAATCAGCCTGTTCTGCTGTTCCACCGTGTTTAGCGGTCCTACATTTAGGGCAGAGCAGGCTCCCGCGTCGGGAGTGACGCACATTAAGGAATGACAATGAAAAAACTCGCAATCACCTGCGCTTTACTGTCCGGTTTTGTCGTAAGTCAGGTATGGGCGGATGCCGCCAGCGATTTAAAAAGCCGCCTTGATAAAGTGAGCAGCTTCCACTCCAGCTTTACGCAGAAAGTGACCGACGGTAGCGGTAATATTGTGCAGGACGGGCAGGGAGACCTGTGGGTTAAACGTCCGAATCTGTTCAACTGGCATATGACCCAGCCGGATGAAAGCGTGCTGGTTTCTGACGGTAAAACGCTGTGGTTTTACAACCCGTTTGTTGAACAGGTCACGGCCACCTGGCTGAAAGATGCGACCAGCAACACGCCGTTTATGCTGATTGCTCGTAACCAGGCCAGCGACTGGCAGAATTACAACATTAAACAGAGTGGCGATAATTTCGTTCTGACGCCGAAAAGCGGCAGCGGTAACCTGAAGCAGTTCACCATCAATGTGGGTCGTGATGGCACGATTCATCAGTTCACCGCCGTGGAGCAGGATGATCAACGCAGCAGCTATCAACTGAAATCGCAACAAAATGGCGCCGTCGATGCATCTAAGTTCACCTTTACGCCGCCGAAAGGCGTGACAGTGGACGATCAACGTAAGTAGAGGCGAACGTGAGCAATCTGTCGCTCGATTTTTCCGACAACGCGTTTCAACCACTGGCCGCCCGCATGCGGCCAGAAAATTTAGCGCAGTACATTGGCCAGCAGCATCTGCTGGCGCCGGGCAAGCCTCTGCCGAGAGCGATTGAAGCCGGACATCTGCACTCTATGATCCTGTGGGGCCCGCCGGGGACCGGGAAAACCACGCTGGCCGAGGTGATTGCGCGCTATGCCAGCGCCGATGTCGAACGTATCTCTGCGGTCACTTCAGGCGTGAAAGAGATTCGTGAGGCGATTGAGCGCGCGCGGCAGAACCGTAACGCGGGTCGTCGTACAATTCTGTTTGTCGACGAAGTTCACCGTTTCAATAAAAGTCAGCAGGACGCTTTTCTGCCGCATATTGAAGATGGGACGATTACTTTTATCGGCGCGACGACGGAAAATCCCTCTTTTGAACTCAATTCCGCGCTGCTTTCACGTGCTCGCGTCTATCTGCTGAAGTCGCTGACCAGCGAGGATATTGAGCAGGTGCTTAACCAGGCGATGAGCGACAAAACTCGCGGCTACGGCGGGCAAAGCATTGTGCTGCCAGACGAGACGCGCAAAGCGATCGCCGATCTGGTAAACGGCGATGCGCGCCGGGCGCTTAATACGCTGGAAATGATGGCCGATATGGCCGAAAACGATGCCTCCGGTAACCGCGTGTTGAACGTTGAACTGTTGACTGAAATTGCCGGTGAGCGCAGCGCGCGTTTCGACAACAAAGGCGATCGTTTCTACGATTTAATCTCCGCGCTGCATAAATCGGTTCGCGGGAGCGCGCCGGACGCCGCGCTCTACTGGTATGCGCGGATAATTACCGCCGGGGGCGATCCGCTGTATGTAGCGCGACGCTGCCTGGCAATAGCCTCGGAAGATGTCGGTAATGCCGATCCCCGAGCCATGCAGGTCGCTATCGCCGCCTGGGACTGCTTTACTCGCGTGGGGCCGGCGGAAGGCGAACGCGCGATTGCACAGGCCATTGTTTATCTCGCCTGCGCGCCAAAAAGCAACGCGGTCTATACCGCGTTTAAAGCCGCGATGGCCGATGCCCGCGAGCGCCCGGACTACGATGTTCCGGTACATTTGCGCAATGCGCCGACCAGGCTGATGAAAGAGATGGGCTACGGGCAGGCGTACCGTTATGCCCATGATGAGCCCAACGCTTACGCCGCCGGAGAGCAGTATTTCCCGCAGGAAATGGCGCAAACGCGCTATTATCAGCCGACAAACCGGGGGCTGGAGGGGAAAATAGGCGAAAAGCTCGCCTGGTTGGCCGAACAGGATCAAAATAGCCCGATAAAACGCTACCGCTAATTGAGGCGTTGCGGTAAGGTTGTCACACTATTTCCGTGGTCGCGCTCTGCGGCCATTTTTCTTTATTAATTCGATAAGCACAGGATAAGCATGCTCGATCCCAATCTGCTGCGTACCGAGCCAGACGCAGTCGCAGAAAAACTGGCACGCCGGGGCTTTAAGCTGGATGTAGATAAACTTCGCGCTCTGGAAGAGCGTCGTAAAGTTCTGCAGGTTCAAACTGAAAACCTGCAGGCGGAGCGCAACTCCCGATCGAAATCCATTGGCCAGGCGAAAGCGCGCGGGGAAGACATCGAGCCATTACGCCTGGAAGTGAATAAACTTGGCGAGCAACTGGATGCCGCGAAGCGCGAGCTGGATACGCTGCTGGCGGAAATTCGCGATATTGCGCTGACTATTCCCAATATTCCATATGACGACGTTCCTGTTGGTCGCGATGAAAACGATAACGTTGAAGTCAGCCGCTGGGGTACGCCACGGGAGTTTGATTTTGACGTGCGCGATCACGTGACGCTGGGGGAAATGCACGGCGGGCTGGATTTCGCCGCCGCTGTGAAGCTGACGGGGTCTCGCTTTGTGGTCATGAAAGGCCAACTGGCACGCCTGCACCGCGCGCTGGCGCAGTTTATGCTGGATCTGCACACGGAACAGCATGGTTACAGCGAAAACTATGTCCCGTATCTGGTTAACCAGGACACGCTGTACGGTACTGGTCAACTGCCGAAATTCGCAGGCGACCTGTTCCATACCCGTCCGCTGGAAGAAGAAGCGGACAGCAGCAACTACGCGCTGATCCCGACGGCGGAAGTTCCGCTGACTAACCTGGTTCGCGATGAGATCATCGACGAAGACGATCTGCCAATCAAAATGACCGCCCATACGCCGTGCTTCCGTTCTGAAGCGGGATCTTATGGCCGTGATACGCGTGGCTTGATCCGTATGCATCAGTTCGACAAAGTTGAAATGGTGCAGATCGTGCGCCCGGAAGATTCCATGGCGGCGCTGGAAGAGATGACCGGGCATGCGGAGAAAGTTCTGCAACTGCTGGGCCTGCCGTATCGTAAAGTGGCGTTGTGTACTGGCGATATGGGCTTTAGCGCATGCAAGACCTACGATCTGGAAGTGTGGGTACCGGCGCAGAACACCTATCGCGAGATTTCTTCCTGCTCCAACGTCTGGGATTTCCAGGCGCGTCGGATGCAGGCGCGTTGCCGCAGCAAATCAGACAAGAAAACGCGTCTGGTGCACACGCTCAACGGGTCTGGCCTGGCGGTCGGGCGTACGCTGGTTGCGCTGATGGAGAACTACCAGCAGGCCGATGGCCGCATTGAGATCCCTGAAATCCTGCGTCCGTATATGCGTGGCCTTGAATTTATCGGCTAATTTTTCGACTCTCTTCTCAAAAGCGCCTCCGGGCGCTTTTTTTTATCCCCTTCTTGATATCAGGCAATAATCAACGTAGTGAATACGCAGATACTCCCTTTGGATTAACCAGCATAAATAACCAATAAAGTCTGATTTCGTTATATATAAAACTATATAACGATTTTAAGTTAATTGTGAGCAATAAAGTGAGTATCTATGAAAACCAAAACCCCCGATGCTTTACTGGCTACCGAGGTGAGTCGGCGTGGTTTGATGAAAACCACGGCGATTGGCGGACTGGCGATGGCCAGCAGCGCATTTACCTTACCCTTCACACGTATTGCCCATGCTGCAGAGAACCCAAATTCCGCTAGCGAAAAGATTATCTGGAGTGCCTGTACGGTTAACTGTGGTAGCCGTTGTCCGCTGCGTATGCATGTGGTTGATGGTGAGATTAAATATGTAGAAACCGATAATACCGGTGACGATAACTATGACGGTATGCATCAGGTTCGCGCCTGTCTGCGTGGGCGCTCAATGCGTCGGCGCGTCTATAATCCAGATCGCCTGAAATATCCGATGAAGCGCGTTGGCAAGCGCGGTGAGGGTAAGTTTGAGCGTATTAGCTGGGAAGAGGCATTTGATACTATCGCCAGTAATATGCAGCGTCTGATCAAAGACTACGGTAACGAATCCATCTACCTGAATTATGGTACCGGCACTCTCGGCGGTACGCTCACGCGCTCCTGGCCACCAGGAAAAACCCTGATTGCCCGCCTGATGAACTGCTGTGGTGGTTATCTCAATCATTACGGCGACTATTCCACCGCGCAAATCGCCGCAGGGCTGAACTATACCTATGGCGGTTGGGCTGATGGTAATAGCCCGTCGGACATCGAAAACAGCAAGCTGGTGGTGCTGTTTGGCAACAACCCCGGGGAAACCCGAATGAGCGGTGGCGGGGTGACCTACTACCTGGAACAGGCGCGGCAAAAATCCAATGCCAGAATGATTATTATCGATCCGCGCTATACGGACACCGGGGCCGGACGGGAAGACGAATGGATCCCGATTCGTCCGGGGACGGATGCGGCGCTGGTCTCCGCGCTGGCGTGGGTAATGATTAATGAGAACCTTGTTGACCAGCCTTTCCTGGATAAATATTGCGTAGGCTATGATGAGAAAACGCTGCCGCAAGGTGCGCCAACCAACGGCCACTATAAAGCTTATATCCTTGGTCAGGGTAAAGATGGTATCGCAAAGACACCGGAATGGGCATCGGTGATTACCGGAATTCCGCAGGCGCGTATTGTGCAACTGGCGCGTGAGATCGCCAGCGCTAAGCCTGCCTTTATTTCCCAGGGCTGGGGGCCGCAGCGCCATTCCAACGGTGAACTGGTTTCCCGCGCCATTTCAATGCTGGCGATTTTAACCGGCAACGTTGGCGTCAACGGCGGGAACACCGGCGCGCGCGAAGGTTCTTACGATCTACCGTTTGAGCGTATGCCGACGCTGGATAATCCGGTTGCAACCAGTATCTCAATGTTTATGTGGACCGATGCGATTGAGCGCGGGACGGAAATGACCGCGCTGCGCGACGGCGTGCGAGGCAAAGATAAGCTCGACGTACCCATCAAAATGGTCTGGAACTATGCCGGTAACTGCCTGGTTAACCAGCACTCAGAAATCAACCGTACCCATGACATCCTGCAGGACGATAAGAAGTGCGAGATGATCGTGGTCATTGATTGTCATATGACCGCGTCGGCGAAATATGCCGATATTCTGCTGCCGGATTGTACGGCCTCCGAGCAGATGGATTTTGCGCTGGATGCCTCCTGCGGCAATATGTCTTACGTGATTTTTGCCGACCAGGCCATTAAGCCCCGTTTTGAGTGCAAAACCATTTATGAGATGACAACGGCGCTGGCGAAACGTATGGGCGTTGAGCAACGGTTCACCGAAGGGCGTACCCAGGAAGAGTGGCTGCGCCACCTTTATGAGCAGTCACGTAAAGCGATTCCCGGACTATTGCCGTTTGATGAATTCCGCAAACAGGGCATGTTCAAACAGCGTGATCCGCAGGGGCATCATGTCGCCTACAAGGCTTTCCGCGAAGATCCAGCAGCCAATCCGTTAACCACGCCATCAGGGAAAATTGAAATTTACTCTGCGCAACTGGCGGAAATCGCGGCAACCTGGGAGCTAAAAGCCGGGGATGTGATCGATCCGCTGCCGATTTACAGTCCTGGATTTGAAAACTACAACGATCCGCTGGCTAAAAAATATCCGCTTCAGCTAACCGGGTTTCACTATAAGGCTCGCACGCACTCGACCTACGGCAACGTTGAGGTGCTGAAGGCTGCCTGCCGCCAGGAGATGTGGATTAACCCGCTTGATGCAAATACGCGTGGCATCGCGAATGGCGATCGGATTCGTATCTTTAACGATCGCGGTGAAGTGCATATCGAAGCCAAAGTGACACCGCGAATGATGCCTGGCGTTGTCGCTCTGGGGGAAGGGGCCTGGTATAACCCGAACGCAGGTCGCGTGGATCAGGCGGGCTGCATTAACGTGCTGACCACTCAACGCCCGTCACCGCTGGCGAAAGGCAATCCATCGCATACCAATCTCGTCCAGGTTGAAAAGCTGTAAGGAGTGACCGATGACAACACAATATGGATTTTTTATTGATTCCGCCCGTTGCACCGGTTGTAAAACCTGCGAACTGGCTTGTAAAGACTACAAAAACCTGACGCCGGAGGTGAGCTTCCGCCGTATCTATGAATACGCTGGCGGCGACTGGCAGGAGGATAATGGCGTCTGGCGGCAAAACGTGTTTGCCTACTACCTCTCTATCGCCTGTAACCATTGTGAAGATCCGGCCTGCGTTAAGGTCTGTCCAAGTGGCGCGATGCATAAGCGCGAAGATGGCTTTGTTGTCGTAAATGAAGATGTTTGTATCGGTTGTCGCTATTGCCATATGGCTTGCCCGTACGGCGCCCCGCAATACAATGCGACGAAAGGGCATATGACCAAGTGTGATGGCTGCTATGAACGCGTAGCCGACGGCAAAAAACCGATTTGTGTGGAATCTTGTCCGTTACGCGCGCTTGATTTCGGTCCTGTTGAAGCGTTGCGTAAAAAATACGGTCAGCTGGCAGCCGTTGCGCCGCTGCCATCCGCGCACTTCACGAAACCGAGTATTGTGATTAAACCCAACGCCAACAGTCGCCCGTGTGGAGATACCACCGGCTATCTGGCCAACCCGAAGGAGGTGTGAGATGGGCAGTGGATGGCATGAATGGCCTTTAATGATTTTCACGGTCTTTGGTCAATGCGTGGTGGGCGGATTTATTGTACTGGCCCTGGCGTTAATCAAAGGGGATTTATCGGGCGAACAGCAGCAGCGTGTTGTAGGGAGCATGTTCGGCCTGTGGGTGCTGATGGGCGTGGGCTTTATTGCCTCGACCTTGCATCTGGGGTCGCCGATGCGGGCGTTCAATTCGTTAAACCGCATTGGCGCCTCGTCGCTTAGCAATGAAATCGCTGTCGGGGCGCTGTTCTTTGCGATTGGCGGTATTGGCTGGCTGCTGGCGGTGGTCAATAAGCTGCCGTCAGGCGTGCGTAATCTCTGGCTGCTCCTGACGATGGTGCTGGGGGTTATCTTCGTCTGGATGATGGTGCGCGTTTATAACACCATCGATACGGTGCCTACCTGGTACACGGTATGGACGCCGTTTAGCTTTTTCCTGACGATGTTTATTGGTGGTCCGTTGTTGGGATACCTGCTGCTGCGTTTTGCGGGGGTTGACGGTTGGGCGATGCGTCTGTTGCCCGCCATTTCGCTGCTGGCGTTGGTGGCGAGCGTCATCGTGGTGCTGATGCAGGGCAGCGAGCTGGCGACAATCCATAGTTCCATTCAGCAGGCTTCGGCGCTGGTGCCGGATTACGGCTCGCTGATGGCCTGGCGCGTTGTTGCGCTGGTGCTGGCGCTGGTATGCTGGATCGCCCCGCAGCTTAAGGGCGATCGGCCGGCATTACCGCTGCTGGGCCTGGCATTTGTCCTGGTTCTGGTCGGTGAAATGATTGGCCGCGGCGTCTTCTATGGCCTGCATATGACAGTCGGAATGGCAATCGCCAGCTGATCGCTATTTATCGCGCCAGAAAAGTGTATTCTGGCGCGATAAAAAATGCGGTTGATTGATGAAATATTTCTACTGATATTGCCACCTTCTTTTTTCAATAAATTAATAAAAACAATGGAATAATATAAATAACCATTCAGTTGCTCATTCGCTGGATAAAAAACTTCAATCGTGTGCCCGTAAACCGCATCACACCTGATTTTTGCCGGATTGACAATGTTTGCAGCAGTGGCATGATGCGCACGCAATCTGAACTCCATCACGGTTTATATCCATGTCCATCTACACCCGGCCAGTGCAAATGTTGCTCTGTGGCCTCCTTTTGTTGACCCTGGCGATAGCGGTTTTAAATACGCTCGTCCCGCTTTGGCTTGCCCATGAAAATATGCCGACCTGGCAGGTCGGGATGGTAGGGTCTTCTTATTTTACTGGTAATCTGACGGGAACCTTGCTGGCCGGATGGGTAATTAAGCATTTGGGTTTTAACCGTAGTTATTATCTGGCATCGATTATTTTTGCTGTCGGCTGTGTCGGCCTTGGTATCACTATTGGTTTCTGGAGCTGGTTTAGCTGGCGTTTTGTCGCAGGGGTAGGCTGCGCGATGATTTGGGTGGTGGTTGAGAGCGCGCTGGTCTGTAGCGGCACTTCGCGGAGCCGTGGTCGTCTGCTGGCGGCATATATGATGATTTATTATGTCGGCACCGTGCTGGGCCAGCTAATGGTAAGCAAGTTGCCGACGAATTTGATGAGCGTTCTGCCGTGGGTGACGGCGCTGACCCTGGCGGGTATTCTACCGTTACTGTTTGCTCGTCTGGTTAACGAGAGCGATGAGACGCAGAAAGCTGTCCGTATCTGGCCGATGTTAAGGCTACGCCAGGCTCGCCACGGCGTGAATGGCTGTATTATTTCCGGCATTGTCCTCGGCTCTCTGTACGGGCTGATGCCGCTGTGGCTGAACCATCAGGGCGTTAGCGATTCCGGCATTGGTTTCTGGATGGCGGTGATGGTCAGTGCGGGTATTGTTGGGCAGTGGCCGATTGGTCGGCTGGCCGATCGCTACGGGCGTCTGCTGGTTCTTCGGGTCCAGGTGTTTGTGGTGATTTTGGGATGCCTTGCGATGTTGAGCCCGACTTCAATGGCACCGGCGCTGTTTGTGCTTGGCGCCTCCGGGTTCACGCTTTACCCGGTCGCGATGGCCTGGGCCTGTGAAAAAGTAGAGCGTCACCAGCTGGTGGCGATGAATCAGGCGCTGTTAATGAGCTATACCGTGGGCAGTCTGCTTGGGCCGACGCTGACCGCCATGCTGATGCAGAATTTCTCTGATAATTTGTTGTTTATCATGATCGCCAGCGTGTCATTCATTTATCTGCTGACGCTGCTGCGCAAAGCAGGGCACCATCCTGGGCCGGTGGCTCACGCCTGATTTTGTAATAGAATAGCGGGAGGACTTGTCCTTCCGCTATAGCTGAGAAGCTATAAGCTCGGCAAACTGGGTTTTATTTTTCACCGTCGTGAATCGTTGTAGCCTGTCTCCCTCATCCAGCCAGCAGACTAAGCGCTGGATTGTCTGAATATGTTGTTCACTGTTTGCTGCTGCCAGCACAACGATCAGCCGAATATCCGGATGCCCGGGAAACTCAACGTATTCACGACAGCAAAGTAGTGAAAGCACGCTGTTTTTGCTCAATACCCCATTCTCCGGCCGCGCGTGCGGTAGCGCAAACATCGGGCTCAGTATGTACCAGGGGCCGTCCTGTTCCGTGGCATGGATGATGGCCTGAACATATTCTGTTGTGATTTTCTTTTGCTGTTCCAGAGGGCGGCAGGCGAGCTGAATGGCACTGCGCCAGTTCAGACGGTGACGGGTGAACTGGCAGGCGGAAAATAATGTCTTTTCCATAAAAACTCCCTTTACTCGGGAGCCGGCCGTCAAAGCGACCGGCTCGCGCAGCGGTTAGTGAAGGGCGTTGTATAGCGCGTCGCCCGATATGCCATATTTCGTTTTTAGTTGTCTGCTGTTACCTGATTCAGTAAACGTATCCTGTGTCCCCAGGCGCGTCAGACGGGCAGGATGAGCCGTTTGCGCCAGGGTTTCGGCGATCAATCCGCCAAGTCCGCCGTTAATGGTATGATTTTCCAGCGTAGCGATAAGTGGGCACTCTTCGACCAGCCGATAAAACTCTTGCTGATTAAAGGGTTTGAGCTTAGCAACATGGATAAGTTTGCCTTTTTTACCGCTGGCGATCAGCTTTTCATAGCCATCGGTTGCCTGTTCCAGCACCGTTCCTTCAAACAGAATCGCAAAATCATTGCCGCTGTCTGCGATGGCGGCAATATCGCTGACCTGCGGAATGATACTTTTATCGCGAACCGGCATCGGCTCCCGGGCGACGCGGATGTACACCGGCCCCTTTATTTTCGTTGCCTGCTCGAAGGCACCGGCAATCTCTTCTGCATCTGCTGGCGTCAGGATCGTTAACCCAGGTAGTACGCGGGTCAGGGCTAAATCTTCCAGAGCATGATGGGAGGCGCCGTCCGGGCCATCATCCATACCCGGGTGACTGCCAACAAGCTTAATGTTGGCTTTGGCGTAGCAGGCCTGCCTTAACTGGGTCCAGGCGGTGCCGGTTACGAACATCGCAAAGTTAACATAGAAGGGGATAAAACCCTCCAGCGCCTGACCGACAGCGAAGCTCATGGCGGAACCTTCCGCAATGCCCATTTCGAAAAAGGCTTCCGGATAGATGGCCTGAAACTGGTCAGTGCGGGTTGAGCTGGCCAGGTCGCTGTCAATCACCACGACGGGATAGCCTTTTTCTTTCAGGGCAATCAGGGCATTACCGATCTCATCACGGGGTGCTTTCATCACTGTAACTCCTCCATGGCCTGTTGATATTGTTCTTTACTCGGGGTTTTTGAGTGCCAGTCGCCGTTGTTTTCCATATAGCTGATGCCAGCGCCTTTCGTGGTGTGCGCGACAATGGCAACAGGCTTACCTTTCAGGTGCCGGGACAACATCAGGGTATCGGCGACCTGATGCATATCGTTGCCGTTGTGAAGTTCAAGCACATGCCAGCCAAAGCTGCGAATTTTATCCGCCAGTGGTTCGAGATTAACCACGGCATTAACCGGATCATGGGAAGAGAAGCCGTTGTAATCGATAATGGCGACCAGATTATCCATTTTCATATGTCCGGCTTGCTGTAAGGTTTCCCAGATTTGCCCTTCATGCATTTCACCGTCGCCAATAATGGCAAATACCCGATGGGGATCGTCACGCCGCTTTTTGGCGGCCGCCATGCCGAATGCAATGGATAGTCCCTGGCCCAGCAAACCGGTGGTGGCATCGACTTCCGGCAGGGATTTAATGCTGGGGTGCCCTTGCAGGCGTGAGTTGATTTGGCGGAACGTATTAAATTCGCTGCGATCGATCCTGCCTTTTTGATACAGCATGGCGTACTGCGCGGCGACGGCGTGGCCTTTACTCATTACCACGCGTGAGCGAGGGGAGGTGCTCAGATCAACCTCCTGGTAGTAGAGCCAGGTAAGGATGTCGATTATTGACAACGCTCCGCCCGGATGGCCAATCCCGGATTCATAGATCATAGTGACTATCTCGCGCCGGGCGGCAAGCGCGTGGGACTTCAGTTCATCAATGTTCATGTTCTTTCCTTCTTATGGAAGCATTTTACCGATGTAGTACACGACCAGGCCCAGAGCGACGAAGTCGGTTTCCGGGAAGCTGGTGCCTGACAGACCGACGGACTCCATAATTGGGTAAATCAGCGCGGGGCCGATGCCGATCAGGATCCCGGTGATGAAGCTCCCGGCAATTGCGCCTTTCCAGCCGCCAGAGGCGTTACCAAAAATCGCAGCGGTCGCGCCGATAAAGAAGTAGGGGATCGCCACCGGGATAATGACGGTTTGTCCGAGAATCGCCAGAAAGCCCATAACGACCAGTCCGCCGACAAATGACGAGATAAATCCCAGTACCGTGGCAGTAGGGGCGTAGGGGAAGACTACCGGGCAGTCGAGGGCGGGTTTGGCGTTGGGAATAAATTTTTCCGAAATGCCGAGGAAGGCCGGAACAATTTCGGACAGCAGCAGTCTCACGCCGGTAATAATGATGTACAGCGACGCGGTGAAGGTCAGCGACTGGAAGAGGGGGTAAACCAGCCAGTGCATGCCTCCTGCCGCTGCGGTAACCGCCGCTTTTCCGGCTGCAAACGCGGCAATGTAGTAGAAAATACTGACCGAGATCGATACCGAGACGATGTAATCTTTAAAGATCCCCAGCCAGCCGGGAAGGTTCAGTTTTTCGGTGGATTGCTTAGGATCGCCAACTTTTGACCCAATCCAGCCTGATGCGGCATAGGCCAGCGTGACGTAGTGTCCCATCGCAATCTCGTCGTTGCCGGTAATTTTGCGCATCCATGGTTGCGCAATTGCCGGATAAAGGCAGGCAGCGAGACCCAGCAAAACCGAGCCGACAATGATGGTGGTCATATCGCTATAGCCCAGCGCCTTCAGCGTGACGGTAAGTAGGGCAGAGAGATAAAGGTTATGTTGCCCGGTAAGAAAAATGTATTTAAAGGGGGTGACGCGGGCAAAGAACAGATTCCAGCCAAAGCCGATCACCATAATCAGCGAGACACACATTGCGAATTTGGTTTGTGCCAGTCCGGTTAACGCCTCCGCCAGTGGCATCACGCCCTTCAGGCCAAATCCATCGCTGAATAACGTTTGGAAATTACCCAGAGAGGTCACCGCCAGACCTGCGCCTCCGGCAAAAACCAGGAAGCCGACAATGGTTTTGAAGGTGCCAGAAAGGACTTTTTCAATCGGCTTACGTTGAATTAACAGGCCGATTAATGCAATAAAGCCAACTAAAAGTGGGGTTACACCCAGAATGTCGAATACAATAAATCTGAGGAAATCCATATTGCCTCCGGGAGAGGTTAGTTGCTTTGAACGATGTCAGTGAGCGCAGATTCCATTTCTTCGCTGTTCATCAGATCGGTGATGCCGACCGCCCTGAATCCGGCGGCTTCGACTTCCTCGGTGAGATCGCGCATAGTGATGACGAAATCAATATCTTGCCAGGTGCGCAGACCTGAGAGGACATCGTGTTCCAGTTCGATATCCCAGCCGTGTTTGTCGATAATTTTTTGCGCTTTTATTTTGAGCATTAAGGAACTGCCCATACCGGTACGGCAGACGATGAGACCTTTCATTCGATGTTCTCCTGTTTGTAAAAATAATTATTTTTATTTGTTTATGTGAGATAATAATTATTATCCTTGCGGTGAAATGAAAGATGTGACTGTGTTTGCATTTTGAGCAAATAAGGCAAAATATGAGCCAGATAGACACTAATTTGTTGATAAACATAAGAAACGGAGCTTCTGAACTAAGCCCGATCCTGGAAAAAGTTGGCCGTTTCATTACGGAAAATCCTGACTTTGTGATGCGACACACGATCTCAGAACTTGCCGATTCCATTGATACCAGTGAGGGGAGCATTACCCGTTTTTGTCGGGCCTTTGGTTTTAAAGGTTTCTCGGATTTCCGAACCGCGCTGGCGATGGAGCAGGGCGCCGCGCGTTCGGACGACAGCGGTAATGAAGAGATAGCTCCAGTGCTGGCAAGCATCCGCGACAGTAATGCCATTGTTGATAATCAGGAGTTGAAAGCGGCGGCGGACTGGCTTAATAGCCTGAACAGTATTGCGATTTATGCGGTAGGTACCGCGGTGCCGGTGGCGTTATTCCTGCAGATGAATTTAATCAACATGGGGAAGGCGGCCAGTTTTGTCGATCGCTCCTATCCGGCCGCCATGCCGTTGTTAACAGATAATCAAAAAACCGGCATTATCGTCGTACATAGCGAACAGGCATCGGCGGATATGATGCAGGCTCTGTCCATGGCAAAGCAGCAGGGGGTGAAAATATTGTCGCTGACGCGCGGGACGTTTGCGCCATTGGCGCGTTTGTCCGACTGGAACCTTCAGGCGGCGGTTGCGTTGCAAGGGGAAGGGGAATCCGGATTTGCTGAAATTGCGGGGGCGATGATGGTGGCTGATCGGATTCTTAACGCGCTGGAAGAACAGGATGAACGCTATGCTGAATATCGTAAAGCGCATCAGAAGCGGATTTTCTCGATTGAGAGCGTGGCGAATAAGTTGTCGGAATACTTTATGTCCTGATCTCCATCCCCTGGAAAATACGCATTCCTGGCCACACAGGGTATATCGGGAATGCCGTGCAGGGCATTGTCCCGCCCTATTGCGGGACAGACAGCCTAGTACATGACTTTATGACCATAAAGTTCGAGAATCCCCTTTACGCGCTCCATGGTCTCTTTTTTCGGCGGATGGACGCCATCCAGCTTGTACTCTTCACCCATCGCCACCCATTTATGTTTGCCCAATTCGTGATAGGGCAGTAGTTCGATCTTTTCAACGTTACCCATATCGCGGGTAAATTCGCCGAGGCGATGAGCAGAGTCGTCATCGTCAGACCAGCCCGGCACCACAACGTAGCGAATCCAGGTTTTAATTCCCTTTGCGGAGATGTATCTGGCAAACTCCAGCGTGCGATGGTTGGATACGCCGACCAGATTCTGATGGATTTCGTCATTCATTTGTTTGAGATCGAGCATCACCAGGTCAGTGACTTCCAGCAGTTCATCGATCACCGGATCGTAACGGCGCACAAAGCCATTGGTGTCGAGACAGGTATGAATACCTTCTTTCTTACAGGCGCGGAACCAGTCGCGAACAAATTCAGCCTGCAGAATGGCCTCACCGCCGGATGCCGTCACGCCGCCGCCGGACGCGTTCATAAAATGGCGATAGGTGACGACCTCTTTCATTAGTTCTTCAACGGTTATCTCTCTGCCTGCGTGGGTATCCCAGGTGTCACGATTATGGCAATAGAGACAACGCATCAGACAGCCTTGAAAGAAAGTAATGAAGCGGATCCCCGGGCCATCGACGGTGCCACAGGATTCAAAGGAGTGAATACGGCCAATTGTTGACATTGCGGTGATATCTCCAGATTCGGCCCGTCCGGGGCCGTGTTAGTGCACAGTTATTAACTGTGTCGAGTCTGTTTTGGTAGTCATCCATTGAGTATAGATAGCTGCCGAAAGAGACTTAGGTGTTAAAAAGGCCCCACTTACGTGGAGCCTTTATTGTACGCTTTTTACCGTGCGATTTCAGTCAATACCCTTCGTCTTTCACGTTGAATCTTTGTTGGCTGCGTTCAGTTACCCGAATCACTTACTGGCGTAAGCTCTTCGGGATTCGTTCACTTGCCGCCGTGATGCAACCCGAAATCCATTGGGTAACACCAATTACATGGTCTGAGTGAAGGTACGGGTGATAACGTCCTGCTGCTGTTCTTTTGTCAGAGAGTTAAAACGTACTGCGTAGCCAGATACGCGGATGGTCAACTGCGGATATTTTTCCGGGTTTTCCATTGCGTCGAGCAGCATTTCACGGTTCATAACGTTGACGTTCAGATGCTGACCGCCTTCGATGGACGCTTCATGGTGGAAGTAACCATCCATCAGGCCCGCGAGGTTGGTTTTACGCACTTCATCGTCTTTACCCAGTGCGTTCGGCACGATAGAGAAGGTGTAAGAGATACCATCTTTCGCGTAAGCAAACGGCAGTTTTGCAACGGAGGTCAGAGAGGCAACGGCACCTTTCTGGTCACGACCGTGCATTGGGTTAGCACCCGGTCCGAACGGCGCGCCAGCGCGACGACCATCCGGGGTGTTACCGGTTTTCTTACCATACACAACGTTAGAGGTGATGGTCAGAACAGACTGAGTCGGGATAGCGCCGCGGTAAGTGGTCAGTTTCTGAATTTTCTTCATGAAACGTTCCACCAGGTCAACCGCCATGTCATCAACGCGAGAGTCGTTGTTACCAAACTGCGGGTATTCGCCTTCGATTTCGAAGTCGACAGCCAGGCCGTCTTCGTCACGAATCGGTTTAACTTTCGCATATTTGATGGCGGACAGGGAGTCAGCAGCAACGGACAGACCTGCGATACCACACGCCATGGTGCGGATAACGTCACGGTCGTGCAGCGCCATCAGAGAGGCTTCGTAGCTGTATTTGTCGTGCATGTAGTGGATAACGTTCAGCGCGGTGACATACTGTTTCGCCAGCCAGTCCATGAAGTGATCCATACGCTCCATCACTTCGTCGAAGTTCAGAACGTCGCCTTTGATGGGGGCAGATTTCGGACCAACCTGCATTTTCAGTTTTTCATCAACGCCGCCGTTGATGGCGTACAGCATGGTTTTCGCCAGGTTAGCACGCGCACCGAAGAACTGCATTTGTTTACCAACGATCATCGGGCTTACGCAGCAAGCGATCGCGTAGTCGTCGTTGTTGAAGTCCGGACGCATCAGGTCATCGTTCTCATACTGCAGAGATGAGGTATCGATGGATACTTTAGCGGCGAATTTCTTGAAGTTCAGCGGCAGTTTTTCGGACCACAGAATGGTGATGTTCGGCTCCGGAGACGGCCCCATGGTGTACAGGGTGTTCAGGAAGCGGAAGCTGTTTTTGGTGACCAGAGTACGGCCGTCAACGCCCATACCGCCGATGGATTCAGTTGCCCAGATCGGGTCGCCGGAGAACAGTTCATCGTATTCCGGAGTACGCAGGAAACGCACCATACGCAGTTTCATGACCAGGTGGTCAATCATTTCCTGAGCTTCTTGCTCGGTAATTTTACCGGCTTTCAGGTCACGTTCGATGAAGATATCCAGGAAGCTGGAGGTACGGCCGAAGGACATGGCCGCGCCGTTCTGAGATTTAACGGCAGCCAGGTAGCCGAAGTAAGTCCACTGAATTGCTTCCTGAGCGTTAGTCGCAGGACCAGAGATATCGCAGCCATATTTAGCCGCCATCTCTTTAATCTGACCCAGAGCGCGGTGCTGTTCAGCGATTTCTTCACGCAGACGGATAGTCGCTTCCAGGTTTACGCCATTCTCCAGATCGGACTGCAGAGAGGTAAACTGCGCGAATTTGTCTTTCGCCAGGTAGTCGATACCGTACAGCGCAACGCGACGGTAGTCGCCGATGATACGGCCGCGGCCATAGGCATCCGGCAGACCGGTGAGAACACCGGATTTACGGCAACGCAGGATGTCCGGCGTATAAACATCGAACACGCCCTGGTTGTGTGTTTTACGGTATTCAGTGAAGATTTTTTTCAGCATCGGGTCCAGTTCGCGATTGTACGCTTTGCAGGAACCTTCAACCATTTTGATACCGCCAAACGGGATAATCGCACGTTTCAGCGGTGCTTCAGTCTGCAGACCAACGATTTTCTCAAGCGCCTTATTAATGTAGCCAGCGTCATGAGCAGTGATGGTGGAAGCAACGGAGGTGTCAAAGTCAACAGGCGCGTGAGTGCGGTTTTCCTGTTTAACGCCTTCCATTACGCTGTCCCATAGCTTGGTGGTCGCGTCAGTTGCGCCAGCCAGGAAGGACTCATCACCTTCGTACGGGGTATAGTTTTTCTGGATGAAGTCGCGGACGTTGACTTCGTTCTGCCAGTCACCTTTCGCAAAACCTTCCCAGGCTGTGGCTAACTTTTCATTAAGCTCGGACATGTAACACCTACCTTCTTAAGTGGATTTTTTATTTACTGCCTGAAACAACCTTTAGTGATGGTTATCGCCACGCAGGTAAATCACCCAGTATGTCAACCCAACCAGTAAACCACCGCCGATGATGTTCCCGATAGTTACCGGAATCAGGTTATCAGTGATGAAATTCATGACGGTCAGGTGAGAGAAATTTTCCGGGGTTGAACCAACAGCGGTCCAGAACTCCGGACTCGCAAAGTCGCGAGTGATGATGCCCATCGGGATCATAAACATGTTCGCGATACTATGCTCAAATCCGCTGGCAACAAACATTGCCACCGGTAAAACCATAATCATGGCTTTATCCATCAGGCTGCGGCCAGAGTAACTCATCCATACTGCAAGGCAGACCATCAGGTTTGCCAGGATACCCAGGCATACGGCTTCAATAAAAGTATGGTGCATTTTGTGGTCGGCGGTTTGCAAGACGTTAAGTCCCCACTGACCGTTGGCAACCATATATTCGCCTGAAAGCCACATTAGCAACACAAAGAGTAAGCAGCCAATCAGGTTACCAACATAGACATTGAGCCAGTTTTTCGCCAGTTGACCCCACGTAATTCTCCCGTTGGCTTTCGCGACAACGATAAGTACGGTTGAGGTGAACAGGTCGGCACCGCAAATAACGCAAAGAATCAAACCCAGTGAGAAGCAGATACCCCCAATCAGTTTGGCAACACCAAAAGGCATCCCGGCAGTGCCGGTTGTTGCTGTAATATAGAAAACAAAAGCGATAGAGATGAAGACACCTGCGGTGATAGCCAGATAAAACGTCTTTATCGGATGTTTTGTCGCTTTATAGACACCTGCTTCTTCGGCAACTTTCGCCATTGCGGCAGGAAGTAAAAGATCAAAAGGGTTGTCAGCTTTCACACTAACTCTCTCTTTATGTAAGTTGGCGGTGAGATACTAACAAAGCATTATAGAAGGGAATTTGATATAGATCATATCCGGCCGGAACTATAGGCCTTTTTAGTGTGTGGAATAGGCTGTAAATGATATTAACTTATTGTTTTTTAATTAAAAAATAAATTTTAAAATTTACAGATAATGTTGATTTTTTTCATTTTGCTCCCGTTTTTCGGTTAATTAAAATGGGGTATTTTTATTAAAATTAACAATATTTGCGTGTTGTTTTATTATTTCTCACCACTAATTAACTTTATTGATACAAATAATGCAAAGCAGGTGGGAAAAGTTAAAAAAAAGGGGCGTCGCCGCCCCCACAAGGCATGTTTTCTGGGCTGCAAATGAATGCTTATTTACTCCAGAAGGTAGTTTTTGCGCGCTGTAGCTTTTCATAGGCCTTCAGCAATGACTGATGAGCCGGGAAAGCCCGCAGATCGCCGTCAATGGCCTGTAAGCCATAGAATGGCGCTTCACCGCTGAGCGCGGCGCTGGCGGCCTCAACCGTTTCGGCGCCGTACATGCGGACAAAAGCGTTCAGGTATTGCAGCGGCTGGCGCTCCTCTTCCAGGCTCAGCAGCAGTAAGGTTTGCAGGCAGCGGTAGTAGTTGGAGCGTTCGGCGCTAAAGATTGAGGCGTTGAATTCCATGGTCCACTCGGTCCAGATCAATGCCTGTTCAATATCGCCGCCTGCCAGCGCCAGCATCGCTTTCAGTTCACCGATGCGCAGCGTATACCAGCCATTGTCTTTACCGGTCGCCAGGCCCAGCAGTTCACGTACGCGGGTGAAATCATCAAGGCCTTCGTCATCTATTTGCTCAATAAGCGCCAGATAATCTCCTTTTTCCCACTCGCTTCCCGGCAGGGAAAGAAGGGTTTCTCGCAGATGCGCGCCCATATTGTTATTTGCCAGCCAGAGATCTTCCGCCGGGTAGATATCGGACATACCCGGGACGATGATCCGGCAGGCGTAGACGCCCAGATGTTCGTAATCGGCGATATAAACGTCTTTATCTTCTTCCTTAAAGATGGCCATCAAGGTGGCGAACTCTTCATCCGTGGTGCCGGAGAAGCTCCAGTCCACAAACGGGTAGTCGGCATCCTGCTTAAACATATCCCACGAGATCAGGCCGCTGGAATCGATAAAGTGGGTTTCAAGGTTCGCATGTTCAGCCACTTCTTCATCATCGAAGGTGGGAGGCGTGAAGACATCGAGATCTTTCAGGCTGCGGCCCTGCAGCAATTCGGTGACGGTACGTTCAAGCGCCACGCCGAAATCAGGATGCGCGCCGAAGGAAGCGAAGCAGGTGCCGTTAGTTGGGTTAAACAGCACTACGCAGATCACCGGATATTTACCGCCCAGCGAACCGTCGTAGGCGAAAATCGGGAAGCCTTCCGCCTCCAGCTTATTGATCGATTCTACAACGCCCGGATAGCGCGCCATCACTTCTGCCGGAATCTCCGGCAGGCTGATGCTTTCGGCGATAATACGGTTTTTAATATGGCGCTCAAATACTTCTGACAGGCCCTGAACGCGGGCTTCGTTGCGGGTATTGCCCGCGGACATCCCGTTAGAGACGTACAGGTTGCCGACAATATTCATCGGAATGTAAACCGTCTCACCATCGGACTGGCGGGTGAACGGCAGACCGCAGACGCCGCGATCGTCATTACCTGACTGCAAATCGACCAGCATGCTGGCGGTTAACTGATCGTCAGGATCGTAGAACGCGCGCAGGCGGGCATCCAGCAGCCCTTCCGGCACGGCGTCATCATTGGTTAACGGGAACCATTTTTCATTCGGGTAGTGAACAAAAGGGTCGTTGGCGATAGTGTCGCCCAGCCAGAAATCGGCAAAGAAGTAGTTAGTGGAGAGACGCTCAAAGTATTCTCCGAGCGCTGAAGCCAGCGCGGCTTTTTTGGTCGCGCCTTTGCCGTTAGTGAAACACAGGGCGCACTCTTTATCGCGGATATGCACTGACCAGACGTGCGGCACCGGGTTGAGCCATGAGGCCTCTTCAATATCAAATCCGAGGTCGAGCAACTTCTGCTGGAAGCGAGCGATGGAATCTTCCAGGGCGGCATCTTTGCCGGGAATAAATGTTTGAGTCATGGCAGTCACTTTTATCGTACGGAAAGCGCGCAATGATACGGGTTTTAGATGGCAGGTGCCATCTCCATCGTCTGGCTATGCTTAAGATGACTTAACAACTGCTCAGGCGGTAACCATGAAGACATTTGACTGGCATCGTATGGCGCTTGATAAAGTGCCTGTAGACTTTCTGGTCGAGGTGGCGTTACGCAGCCTTTATACCTTCGTACTGGTATTTATTTTCCTGAAAATAACCGGGCGGCGCGGCGTTCGCCAGATGTCGCTGTTTGAAGTATTGATCATTCTGACTCTTGGATCAGCGGCGGGTGACGTCGCGTTCTACGACGATGTCCCCATGCTACCGGTGCTGGTGGTTTTTATTACCCTCGCAATATTGTACCGATTGATTATGTGGCTGATGGGCCATAGCGAAACGCTGGAAGATTTACTCGAAGGTAAGCCAATTGTGATCGTCGAAAACGGCGAGCTGGCATGGGAAAAACTGCGGGCAGAAAACATGACCGAGTTTGAGTTTTTTATGGAACTGCGGATTAGCGGGGTTGAACAACTGGGACAGGTCAGATTGGGCATTCTGGAAACCAACGGCCAAATTAGCCTTTATTATTATGCCGATGAGGATGTTAAGGCCGGGCTTTCCATTCTACCTTCACGTTTTAACGAACGTTTTACCACCATTCCCCGAAATGACGAGTATGCCTGTGTTCGCTGTAGCGCGATTCTTAGTCTGCGGGCCGGTGATAAACAATTATGTCCACGCTGCGCAAATGCAGAATGGTCAAAGGTCAGTCGCGCAAAAAGAGTTACCTGACAGCAATTATGTCGGTTTTATGACGTCGGGCTGGCAGATTCTTTTGTCCGGAGGCGGCTGCATTTCTCTGCGTCTCAGTTTTAGCCATTGCGGTGTGTGTCACTGAATGATAAAACCGATAGCCACAGGAATAACTTATGCCCGCGACGGTTCGCGGGTAAATAACATAGCAAGTGGTGAGGGGAAATGGCTCAGGTCTATAACTTCAGTTCAGGCCCGGCAATGCTGCCGGCGGAAGTACTCAAACAGGCTCAGCAAGAACTGTGTGACTGGAACGGTTTGGGAACTTCGGTGATGGAAATTAGCCACCGTAGTAAAGAGTTCATTAAGGTGGCGGAAGAAGCGGAACAGGATTTTCGCTCCCTGCTTAATATCCCTTCCAACTACAAAGTATTATTCTGCCACGGGGGAGGGCGCGGGCAGTTTGCTGGCGTTCCGCTGAACCTGTTGGGCGATAAAACCGCTGCAGATTATGTTGATGCCGGTTACTGGGCGGCCAGCGCGGTAAAAGAAGCGCGTAAATACTGCAATCCGAACGTGATTGACGCTAAAACTACGGTTGACGGTCTGCGCGCGGTTAAGCCGATGAGTGAATGGCAACTGACGCCGGGAGCCGCGTATCTGCATTACTGCCCGAATGAAACCATCGACGGTATTGCTATTGATGAAACCCCGAATTTTGGCAACGATGTGATTGTCACGGCGGATTTCTCGTCGACTATTTTGTCGCGGCAAATTGACGTTAGCCGCTATGGCGTGATCTACGCGGGCGCGCAGAAAAACATTGGTCCCGCAGGTTTGACGCTGGTTATCGTGCGCGACGATCTGCTGGGTAAAGCTAACGTAGCCTGTCCGTCGATTCTCGACTATTCCATTCTGGCTGAGAATGATTCGATGTTTAACACGCCGCCGACATTTGCCTGGTATCTGTCTGGTCTGGTGTTTAAATGGCTGAAAGAGCAGGGCGGTGTTGCCGCAATGGATAAAATCAACCAACAGAAAGCCGACTTACTGTATGGCGTGATTGATAACAGTGATTTCTATCGCAATGAGGTCGCCGCCGGAAACCGCTCGCGCATGAACATACCGTTCCAGTTGGCGGACGGCGCTCTTGACAAATTGTTCCTTGAAGAGTCTTTCGCCGCTGGTTTGCATGCGCTGAAAGGCCACCGCGTCGTGGGCGGCATGCGCGCCTCCATCTACAACGCAATGCCGCTGGCGGGCGTGAAGGCACTGACTGACTTTATGCTGGACTTCGAACGCCGTCACGGTTGATCGCTGCCCCGTTTTTCATCCCCCGCAGCCGGTCTGCGGGGTTTTTATTCTGTTTGTTTGAGAGTTGAGTTTAATGGAATCCCTGACGTTACAACCCATTGCACGCGTAGATGGCACGATTAACCTGCCCGGGTCCAAAAGTGTTTCTAACCGTGCCCTGTTGCTGGCGGCATTAGCGGGAGGCACGACGGTGCTGACTAATTTGCTGGACAGCGACGACGTCCGCCACATGCTGAATGCCCTTAGCGCTCTGGGAGTTCATTACAATTTGTCATCCGATCGCACTCGCTGCGAAGTCACCGGTAACGGCGGCCCCTTGCAGGCGGGGAAAGCATTAGAACTGTTCCTCGGCAATGCCGGAACCGCGATGCGTCCGCTGGCGGCGGCACTATGTCTTGGGAACAATGATATTGTGTTAACCGGCGAGCCGCGGATGAAAGAGCGACCGATTGGCCACCTGGTTGATGCGCTGCGTCAGGGGGGGGCGAAAATTGATTATCTGGAACAGGAAAATTATCCGCCTTTGCGCCTGCGCGGCGGTTTCAGCGGCGGACAGGTTGAAGTTGACGGTAGCGTTTCCAGCCAGTTTCTCACCGCGCTGTTGATGACGGCGCCGCTGGCGCCGCAGGATACGACAATCGCAATTAAAGGCGACCTGGTGTCAAAACCGTATATCGACATCACGCTGAACCTGATGAAAACATTCGGCGTTGAGGTTGAGAACCAGAATTATCAGCGTTTTGTGGTGCAAGGCGCGCAGCAGTATCGTTCACCGGGTCAATATCTGGTGGAAGGCGACGCGTCATCCGCTTCTTATTTCCTTGCCGCAGGCGCCATTAAAGGCGGAACGGTAAAAGTGACGGGGATTGGCCGTAACAGCATGCAGGGCGATATTCGCTTTGCCGATGTGCTGGAGAAAATGGGCGCAACCGTTACCTGGGGCGATGATTTTATTGCCTGCACGCGTGGCGAACTGAACGCTGTCGATATGGATATGAACCATATTCCGGATGCGGCGATGACGATTGCGACCGCCGCGCTGTTTGCCAAAGGCACTACCACGCTGCGCAATATCTACAACTGGCGCGTCAAAGAAACCGATCGTTTGTTTGCGATGGCGACGGAACTGCGTAAAGTGGGCGCGGAAGTGGAAGAAGGGGAGGATTACATCCGTATCACTCCGCCGACGAAATTGCAGTTTGCTGAAATCGGCACCTATAACGACCACCGTATGGCGATGTGCTTCTCGCTGGTGGCGCTTTCCGACGCGCCGGTAACTATCCTCGACCCGAAGTGTACGGCGAAAACTTTCCCTGATTACTTCGAGCAACTGGCGCGAATCAGTACGCTGGCCTGATTGCGCTGAATTATTTTTTATGAACTTCAGCGACCAGATAAGTCTGGAGTAAAGCGGTACCGCTCACCAGCCCGTCAGCGCAATAGCGGGGCAATGGGGGACAAGCACGAAAGGTCCCCCATGCCATCTTTGCGGGCGCATAATTGCTGAGAAAAGTAAAACTTCGTCGCCTTTCCGGCTGATGTTCTGTCAGCCGCTATAATTGAGTCATTATTCCGCGCTGGATTTCCTGTTGTCCGTAATTTGCAAGCAATGCTCACTTTCCGTCGTATAGATGCGTATAATGCGCTGCGTTTATTTATAGAGTTACGCGCCTTGCTGAAGGAGAAAAAGATGACGGCAACTGTTCCGGTAATCACCATTGATGGGCCTGGCGGTGCGGGCAAAGGCACGTTGTGTAAGGCAATGGCGGAAACGCTGGGCTGGCATTTGCTGGATTCAGGGGCGATTTATCGCGTCCTTGCCCTCGCTGCGCTGCATCATCATGTTGATATCGAATCTGAAGACGCGCTGGTGCCGCTGGCTGCGCACCTGGATGTGCGCTTTATTTCCACTGACGGCAGCCTGGAAGTCATCCTTGAAGGTGAAGACGTTAGCGCTGAGATTCGCACGCAGGAAGTGGCGAATACCGCCTCAAAAGTGGCGGCTTTCCCTCGGGTGCGAGAGGCATTGTTGCGTCGGCAACGTGCTTTCCGTGACTTGCCCGGCCTGATTGCCGATGGACGCGATATGGGAACCGTCGTATTTCCGGATGCGCCGGTGAAAATTTTCCTTGATGCTTCCGCGCAAGAACGTGCGCGCCGCCGTATGCTTCAGTTGCAGGAAAAGGGCATTAGTGTTAACTTTGATCGCCTTTTATCCGAGATAAAAGAGCGTGATGACCGCGATCGTAATCGCGCAGTCGCCCCGCTTGTCCCGGCTGCTGATGCGTTAGTTCTTGATTCGACGGAACTAAACATCGAGCAAGTGATTGAAAAAGCGCTACAATATGCGCGCCAAAAACTGGCACTCGCTTAAGTGCGACCGATTTAGCAGTACCCCCGCTGCAATGGATTGACGGCGGGTATGTGAAACAACCCCATCCGGCACGGAGCCAGGTGGACGTTAATATTAACCTGAAGATTAAACATGACTGAATCTTTTGCTCAACTGTTTGAAGAATCCTTAAAAGAAATCGAAACCCGTCCGGGTTCCATCGTTCGTGGTGTTGTTGTTGCTATCGACAAAGACGTAGTGCTGGTTGACGCCGGTCTGAAATCTGAGTCCGCCATTCCGGCAGAGCAGTTCAAAAACGCCCAGGGCGAGCTGGAAATCCAGGTGGGTGACGAAGTTGACGTTGCTCTCGATGCAGTAGAAGACGGCTTCGGTGAAACCCTGCTGTCCCGTGAAAAAGCTAAACGTCACGAAGCCTGGATCACGCTGGAAAAAGCTTACGAAGATGCTGAAACTGTGGTCGGTGTTATCAACGGCAAAGTTAAAGGTGGCTTCACTGTTGAGCTGAATGGTATTCGTGCGTTCCTGCCAGGTTCTCTGGTAGACGTTCGTCCGGTGCGCGATACGCTGCACCTGGAAGGCAAAGAGCTTGAATTCAAAGTCATCAAGCTGGACCAGAAACGTAACAACGTTGTTGTTTCCCGTCGTGCCGTTATCGAATCGGAAAACAGCGCAGAGCGCGATCAGCTGCTGGAAAACCTGCAGGAAGGCATGGAAGTTAAAGGTATCGTTAAGAACCTCACTGACTACGGTGCATTCGTTGATCTGGGCGGCGTTGATGGCCTGTTGCACATCACTGATATGGCGTGGAAACGCGTTAAGCATCCGAGCGAAATCGTAAACGTTGGCGACGAAATCACTGTTAAAGTGCTGAAGTTCGATCGCGAACGTACTCGTGTATCTCTGGGCCTGAAACAGCTGGGTGAAGATCCGTGGGTCGCTATCGCTAAACGTTATCCGGAAGGGACCAAACTGACCGGTCGCGTGACCAACCTGACCGACTACGGCTGCTTCGTTGAAATCGAAGAAGGCGTTGAAGGCCTGGTTCACGTTTCCGAAATGGACTGGACCAACAAAAACATCCACCCGTCCAAAGTTGTTAACGTTGGCGATGTAGTGGAAGTTATGGTTCTGGATATCGACGAAGAACGTCGTCGTATCTCCCTGGGTCTGAAACAGTGCAAAGCTAACCCGTGGCAGCAGTTCGCGGAAACCCACAACAAGGGCGACCGTGTTGAAGGTAAAATCAAGTCTATCACTGACTTCGGTATCTTCATCGGCCTGGACGGCGGCATCGACGGCCTGGTTCACCTGTCTGACATCTCCTGGAACGTTGCAGGCGAAGAAGCTGTTCGTGAATACAAAAAAGGCGACGAAATCGCAGCAGTTGTTCTGCAGGTTGACGCAGAGCGTGAGCGTATCTCTCTGGGCGTTAAACAGCTCGCAGAAGATCCGTTCAACAACTGGGTTGCGCTGAACAAGAAAGGTGCAATCGTTAACGGTAAAGTGACTGCAGTTGACGCTAAAGGCGCAACCGTAGAACTGGCTGATGGCGTTGAAGGCTACCTGCGCGCTTCTGAAGCTTCCCGTGACCGTGTTGAAGATGCCACTCTGGTTCTGAGCGTAGGCGACAACGTTGAAGCTAAATTCACTGGCGTTGATCGTAAAAACCGTGCAATCAGCCTGTCTGTTCGTGCTAAAGATGAAGCTGATGAGAAAGATGCAATCGCAACTGTTAACAAACAGGAAGATGCAAACTTCTCCAACAACGCAATGGCTGAAGCTTTCAAAGCAGCTAAAGGCGAGTAATCTGAGTCTTTCGGGTTACAACAACCTGAATTATGACGAGTTTACTTGACAGATTGCGGGATTCGTCCTGTAATCAATGACAAAGGGCGGCTACGGTCGCCCTTGTTTAAGCTGTTAGCTAATTTTGCCTGAAAGGAAACCGGAGGAATAATGACCAAGTCAGAATTGATAGAAAGACTTGCCAGCCAGCAATCCCATATTCCTGCGAAAGCAGTGGAAGATGCTGTTAAAGAAATGCTGGAGCATATGGCCTCAACGCTGGCTCAGGGTGAGCGCATTGAAATCCGCGGTTTCGGCAGCTTCTCTTTGCACTATCGAGCACCCCGCACCGGGCGTAACCCAAAAACTGGCGACAAAGTTGAACTGGAAGGTAAATACGTTCCACATTTTAAGCCAGGCAAAGAATTACGCGACCGCGCCAATATTTATGAAGGGTAAGTTTCGCTGAGCAGCGACAACATACTTAGACGTTAAAAAAGCACCTGCGGGTGCTTTTTTTGTGCCTTTATGATTCACCTCGCAAAATGTCGTTCGCTTTTCGGTAACGGCGTCAATTCTCCGGATAACGCGATACAGATTATCTTCCTCCTGAGAGACGCGCGCCTCTATTTACAGTAACACTTCCGCTAACGGGGAGGTGTTAATGCGTTTACCACAACTTGCTGGCTGTGTGATTATCGGCATCCTGCCGCTACTCTGGATGCCTGCCTTACCGGAAAAATCTCTCATCTGGGGGATCTTTGTTCTTGCTTTACTTATTGCACAATATCGCTGTAAAGCGACGAAATATGCGGTGCTAATAACGCTATTTTGGCTCTGGGGAATTCTTAGCGCCCGACAGATCCTGTGGTCCACGGAGGCGTTAACCGGCGGAAACAGGCAGGTTGAAATTGAGCTGACTGCAACAGACGGGCAGACAACTCATCAGGGCAAGATTATACGGCTGGATGGACGGCGATTGTTTCCCGCGCCAGGAGTAAGCCTTTATGGCAACGCTTTACCGGAACCGCCCTGCGCAGGTCAGGTATGGGCAATGCGGCTACGCATGCGTCCGGTTCATGGGCAGCTTAACGACGGCGGGTTCGATAGCCAACGCTATGCACTGGCACAGCATCGGCCGTTAACCGGACGATTTCTCTCCGCTGAAGTACGCGACAAGCGCTGTAGTTTGCGGGCACGCTATCTTGCATCGTTAAAACGGCGGCTAACTGCGCTACCGTGGCAATCGGTAATGTTGGGCCTGGGTATGGGGGAACGTCTGGCCGTGCCCCGCGAGATTAACGCCCTGATGCAGGAAACCGGTACATCGCACCTGATGGCGATTTCCGGCTTACATATCGCATTAGGGGCTTCTCTGGGCTGGCTGCTGCTCAGAGGTGCACAATTCTTTTTTCCGTGTCGCTGGCTTGGCTGGCGAGCACCGTTACTGACCGGTCTGGCATGCGCTTTATTTTACGCCTGGTTAACCGGCATGCAGCCTCCCGCCCTGCGCACCAGCATCGCATTAGCCGTTGGCTGCGCGCTACGCCTGTCAGGAAAACGCTGGTCGCCATGGCAAATATGGGGCTGCTGTCTTGGCGCAATTCTGTTTGCCGATCCGCTGGCGGTTTTATCCGAGAGCCTTTGGCTATCGGCATTTGCTGTTGCCGCGCTTATCTTCTGGTATCAACTGGCGCCGATGCCGCATTGCGCAAGGCACTGGCTATTGCGCCAAAGTCTCGGATTAGGCCATTTGCAGGTCGGATTAATGTTTCTGCTTGCCCCTGTACAGATTATGCTCTTTCACGGCATCAGTTTGACTTCCGTGATTGCCAACCTTATTGCTGTACCCCTTGTGACCTTTTTCGTCGTGCCGCTGATTCTGGCGGCAATGCTATTACATCTTTGCGGGCCGTTGATCATTGAGATGGCGATATGGCATTTAGCCGACCATATTCTTGCCGCGCTATTCTGGTCATTACGCCAATTACCACCCGGTTGGCTGAGTCTGGATGCGCGTTGGCTGGGGATAAGCATACTGCCGTGGCTGGCGTTGATCGCATGGCGTTTTCAGGTCTGGCGTACATTGCCGGCACTCTGTTTGAGTTGTCTGGTCCTGTTAAGCCGGCCTTTCTGGCGCAGTATTCCGGCGGATGAATGGCGCGTTACAATGCTGGATGTGGGACAGGGGCTGGCTATGGTTATTGAACGGCAGGGGGCGGCGCTGCTCTATGATACCGGGCTTGCCTGGCCGGGCGGCGACAGCGGCCAACAGATTATTCTTCCCTGGCTGCGCTGGCATCATTTGCAACTGGAGGGGATCGTTCTCAGCCACGAGCACCTCGATCACCGCGGTGGACTCAATTCTGTACTAAAAGCATGGCCCAATATCTGGGTGCGCAGCCCGTTAGGTTGGGAAGGCCATTTAGCGTGTCAGCGCGGTGAGAGCTGGCAGTGGCGAGGATTAACTATCCGCGTTATCTGGCCGCTGCCTGGTACGACAACCCAGGGAAATGATCGCTCCTGCGTGGTACGAATTGATGACGGTAAGCACAGTATTCTGCTGACCGGAGATATTGAAGCGCCTGCGGAGCAGGCAATGATGAGCCGCTACTGGCAACATCTTGCGTCTACACTCATTCAGGTTCCGCATCATGGCAGTAATACGTCGTCGGGAGCGGCCTTGTTGCGTCGCGTTGGCGGGAAGGCGGCGCTTGCTTCCGTTTCGCGCTATAACGCATGGCGTATGCCATCAGCGAAAGTGATTCAGCGTTACCAGAATCAAGGTTATCAATGGTTTGACACTGCGCATCAAGGGCAAATCACGGTCGTTTTTTCTTTAACCGACTGGCATATCTATAGCTTACGGGATCAAGTTTTACCGCGTTGGTATCATCAGTGGTTTGGCGGGAAGACGTAGAACGGGTAGAATATGCGGCTATTTCAACACAAGCTGGTTTATTGAATGCAGAACGATCAAGATCTTTCCACGTGGCAGACCTTCCGCCGACTCTGGCCGATTATAGCGCCGTTTAAGCTCGGGCTAATCGTTGCGGCGGTAGCGTTAGTGCTTAACGCGGCTAGTGATACCTTCATGCTATCGCTTCTTAAACCGTTATTGGATGATGGTTTTGGTAAAACAGAGCGCTCAGTGCTGATATGGATGCCGCTGGTGGTCATCGGGTTAATGGTTCTGCGCGGCATTACCAGCTACGTTTCGAGTTACTGTATCTCGTGGGTTTCCGGTAAAGTCGTGATGACGATGCGCCGCCGCTTATTTAGTCATATGATGGGAATGCCGGTCGCCTTCTTTGACAAACAGTCCACAGGTACGCTGTTATCACGTATTACCTATGACTCTGAGCAGGTTGCATCCTCCTCATCCAGCGCGCTGATCACCGTCGTGCGTGAAGGCGCATCGATTATTGGCCTGTTCGCGATGATGTTCTATTACAGTTGGCAACTGTCGGTGATTCTGATCGTCCTGGCGCCGATTGTCTCGATCGCTATTCGTGTGGTATCGAAGCGTTTTCGTAATATTAGCAAGAATATGCAGAATACTATGGGGCAGGTGACCACCAGCGCGGAGCAAATGCTGAAAGGGCATAAAGAAGTGCTGATGTTTGGCGGGCAGGCGGTCGAAACTAAACGTTTTGATAAGGTCAGCAACAAAATGCGCCTGCAGGGAATGAAAATGGTGTCAGCATCTTCAATCTCCGATCCGATTATTCAGCTGATCGCCTCTTTGGCCCTGGCTTTTGTTCTCTATGCGGCGAGCTTCCCGAGCGTAATGGAGACGTTGACCGCCGGGACGATCACCGTTGTCTTCTCCTCGATGATTGCGCTGATGCGTCCGTTGAAATCGTTGACCAACGTTAACGCTCAGTTCCAGCGCGGGATGGCTGCTTGTCAGACGCTGTTCGCTATACTTGACTCTGAACAAGAGAAAGACGAAGGCACGCTGGTGATTGATCGTGCGAAGGGCAACCTCGAATTTAAAAACGTCACCTTCAAATACCCGGGGCGCGAAGTCGCTGCGCTGCGCAACATCGATCTGACTATCCCGGAAGGGAAAACCGTGGCGCTGGTTGGCCGTTCGGGCTCAGGTAAGTCGACTATCGCCAGCCTTATTACGCGTTTCTATGATGTTAATGACGGCCAGATTACGCTGGATGGCCACGATCTGCGGGAATACACGCTGAGCTCCCTGCGCGATCAGGTTGCGCTGGTGTCGCAAAACGTCCATCTTTTCAACGATACCGTGGCTAACAACATTGCTTATGCGCGCACTGAAGAGTACAGCCGTGAGCAGATTGAAGAAGCGGCGCGTATGGCTTATGCCATGGATTTTATCAATAAAATGGACCATGGACTTGATACCATCATCGGCGAAAACGGCGTGATGCTCTCCGGCGGTCAGCGCCAGCGTATTGCTATTGCGCGTGCGCTGCTGCGCAACAGCCCGATTCTGATTCTCGATGAAGCCACCTCGGCGCTGGATACCGAATCCGAGCGCGCCATTCAGGCTGCGCTGGACGAGCTGCAGAAAAACCGCACTTCGCTGGTGATTGCTCACCGCTTGTCGACGATTGAGCAGGCTGATGAAATCGTGGTTGTGGAGGACGGTCAGATCGTCGAACGCGGCAGCCATACCGATCTGCTTGAGCACAAGGGTGTTTATGCCCAACTGCATAAGATGCAATTTGGCGCATGATTGCTCGCATCTGGTCCGGTGAGTCGCCCTTATGGCGGTTGTTACTGCCGCTCTCCTGGCTATATGGCCTGGTGAGCGGGTTAATACGGCTTAGCTATAAACGAGGATGGCGAAAAGCCTGGCGAGCGCCGATACCGGTCGTGGTGGTGGGAAACCTCACCGCTGGCGGTAATGGCAAAACGCCGGTTGTTATCTGGTTAGTGGAACAACTCCGGCAGCGCGGTATTCGTGTCGGCGTGGTTTCACGCGGTTATGGCGGTAAAGCGGCGAGCTATCCACTATTGCTGAATGCGGATACCGATACTGCTGAAGCGGGTGATGAGCCGGTGCTGATTTATCAGCGTACCGGCGCGCCGGTGGCCGTCTCACCGTCTCGCAGCGATGCGGTCCAGGCCTTGCTTGCAGGCAACGATCTGCAGATCATCATTACTGATGATGGTCTGCAGCACTACAGGCTGGCGCGCGACAAAGAAATCGTAGTGATTGATGGCGTGCGCCGTTTTGGCAACGGCTGGTGGCTGCCTGCCGGGCCGATGCGTGAACGTGCCTCGCGTTTGCACAGCGTCGATGCGGTTATCGTTAATGGCGGTCTCCCGCGTTCTGGCGAAATTCCAATGCAGCTTCGTCCCGGACAGGCTGTGAATTTGCTGACTGCTGAACAACGGGATGTCGCCAGGTTGGAAAATGTGGTGGCAATGGCGGGGATCGGCCATCCCCCGCGTTTTTTCGCCACGCTCGAAAGCTGTGGCGTACAGCCGGTGAAAGCAGTGGCTTTAGCCGACCATCAGGCATTGCAGCCGCGCGACGTCGCCGCGCTGGCAACGTCGCAGCAAACGCTGCTGATGACCGAAAAAGATGCGGTAAAATGCCGGAAATTTGCTCAGGCAAACTGGTGGTATTTGCCTGTTGACGCCATAATGGCTGACGAACGCGCGCAGCGGTTGCTCACGGACTTAGTTACGCTGGCGCAACGCTAATTTTGTTATACCGCTGCACTGGCCCCTTAACGGAGAACCTGCATGTCGGTATTGTCCCTCTCGCTACAAGAAGCCCGCCATCTCCACCTTGCCGCTCAGGGGCTACTGAAAAAGCCCCGTCGCCGTGCGCGGCCCGAAGATATTCTGCGGATTATTCAGCAAATGTCTTTGCTGCAAATCGATACCATCAACGTTGTCGCCCGTAGTCCATACCTTGTACTTTTTAGCCGTCTGGGTCATTACCCGCAAGTCTGGCTGGATGAGTCATTACGCGCAGGTGAGTTAATGGAATACTGGGCCCATGAAGCCTGCTTTTTACCGCGAAGCGACTTTTCCCTTTTTCGCCACCGGATGCTGATGCCGGATAACATGGGATGGAAGTATCCCAAAGAGTGGATGATCGAGCATGCTGCAGGTATTCAGGAACTCCTGAACCATATTGCTGAAAATGGCCCGGTCCGCTCGGCAGATTTCGGGCACCCGCGTAAAGGCACCAGCGGGTGGTGGGCGTGGAAACCGCACAAACGCCATCTTGAAGGCTTGTTTACCGCCGGCAAAGTGATGGTTATCGAACGGCGAAATTTTCAACGGGTTTACGATTTAACGCAGCGGGTAATGCCCCACTGGGATGATAAACGGGACGGACTTTCGCAGGCGCAGGCTGAAGCGATAATGCTGCGCAACAGCGCCCGTAGTCTGGGGATTTTTCGTCCGCAATGGCTGGCGGATTATTATCGTTTGCGCCAGCCTTCTCTGACGACGCAACTGGCGAGCTGGCGGAAAGAGGGATTGGTGGTGCCGGTGGATGTGGAAGCGTTGGGTGAAATGTGGCTTCATCGCGATGTGCTGTCACAGCTGGAGTCGGCGGCAGGCGGCAGGCTAACAGCCACTCATAGCGCCGTGCTGTCGCCGTTCGATCCGGTGGTATGGGATCGTAAACGGGCAGAACAGCTGTTCAATTTTAACTATCGCCTGGAGTGCTACACGCCGGCGTCAAAGCGTCAGTATGGCTATTTTGTTTTACCGTTGCTGCACCAGGGAAAACTGGTGGGTAAGATGGATAGCAAAGTGCATCGCAAAACGGGTGTGCTGGAGATTATCGCTTTGTGGCTGGAGAATGGCGTGAAGGTCACGTCGGGGCTGGAGAGGGGGCTAAAGCGGGCGATTGATGATTTTGCCCGCTGGCAGGACATGACACAGGTGGTCTGCAGACAGCGACCGGCGGATCTCTTTACCGGGCTACGACAGGGGTGGGAAATTGACGCCGCCTGAGCCAGGCTGTGATATGCTGCTGCGGAATCTATTCGGTCCATCTGGAGGAATCATGGATCATCGTTTACTTGAAATTATCGCCTGTCCGGTTTGTAACGGTAAGCTGTATTACAGCCAGGATAAGCAAGAGCTGATCTGCAAACTGGATAATCTGGCCTTCCCGCTGCGCGACGGCATTCCCGTGTTGCTGGAAACCGAAGCCCGTTCGCTTGCTGCAGAAGAGAGCCAGTCATGAGTTTTGTGGTTATCATTCCGGCGCGTTTTGCTTCTACCCGTCTGCCTGGCAAACCGCTGCAGGATATTAACGGCAAACCGATGATTGTCCATGTCCTGGAGCGGGCGCGTGAATCAGGCGCTGAGCGTATCATTGTGGCGACCGATCACCAGGATGTGGCCCGCGCGGTTAAAGCAGCCGGTGGTGAAGTCTGTATGACGCGTGAGGATCATCATTCCGGTACAGAACGCCTTGCTGAGGTCGTTGAAAAATTCGCTTTTGACGATGATACCATCATCGTCAATATCCAGGGCGATGAGCCCATGATCCCGCCAGCGATAGTGCGTCAGGTTGCAGACAATCTGGCGAACAGCGACAGCGGTATGGCGACGTTAGCGGTGCCAATTCACGATGCTGAAGAAGCATTTAATCCGAATGCGGTAAAGGTGGTGATGGATGCCGCGGGTTACGCGCTCTATTTCTCCCGCGCGACGATTCCCTGGGATCGCGATCGTTTTGCCGGGTCCCGCGCAACCATCGGGGATTCGCTGTTGCGGCATATCGGTATCTACGGCTATCGCGCCGGTTTTATCCGCCGTTATGTCAGTTGGGCGCCGAGCCCGCTAGAACAGATTGAAATGCTGGAGCAACTGCGCGTACTGTGGTACGGCGAAAAAATCCATGTCGCGGTGGCGGAAGTCGTTCCCGGCACCGGTGTCGATACGCCGGAAGATCTGCAGCGCGTACGCGCAGAGCTGCGTTAATTCTATTCTCCCCTCTATCAGGAGGGGATATCACTCAGCCCAATTTTCCCTATTTCCGTTGCAATTTTGATCTTACCCGATGACAACCTTGCGGTCGGCGCTCATTATGAAGCCGATAGTTTTCATAGGGGCAATCAAGAATGGAACAACTGCGTACCGAATTGAGCCACCTGTTGGGGGAAAAATTAAGTCGCGTGGAGTGCATTAGCGAGAAAAACTCCACGGCGCTATGGTCGCTGTATGATGCTCAGGGAAATCCTCTGCCGTTATTGGCGAAGAGTTTTACGACGCCTGGCGTCGCCCGTCAGCTGGCATGGAAAATATCGACCCTTGCGCGCAGTGGAACCGTACGTATGCCGGTGGTCTATGGCGTGATGACGCACGAAGAGCATCCGGGGCCTGATGTTTTGCTGATTGAACGACTACGCGGCGTTTCAGTTGAAGCGCCTGCCCGCACACCAGAACGCTGGGAACAACTGCAGGAACAGATTGTGGAGGCGCTGTTGGCATGGCATCGACAGGATAGCGGCGGCTGCGTAGGAAGGGTTGACAGCACTCAGGAAAATCTCTGGCCGCACTGGTATCGCCAGCGGGTAGAGATGCTCTGGAGCACGCTGAACCTGTATCAGGATACCGGCCTGACAATGCAGGATAAACGTATACTGTTCCGTACTCGTGAATGCCTGCCGCAGCTGTTTAAAGAGTTCAATGATAACTGTGTGCTGGTGCACGGCAGCTTCACGTTGCGCAGTATGCTGAAAGATCCGCGCAGCGATCAACTGCTGGCGATGGTCGGGCCGGGCATGATGCTTTGGGCGCCGCGGGAATATGAACTATTCCGTCTGGCCGATAGTGGCCAGGAGGAACAACTGCTGTGGCACTACCTGCGTCGGGCGCCGGTGGCGGAAGCGTTTCTGTGGCGGCGCTGGCTGTATCTGTTGTGGGATGAAGTGGAAAATCTGGTGAATACCGGGCGCTTTGACCGCACCCGGTTTGATCTGGCGGCAAAATCAATTTTGCCCTGGCTCGCCTGATGCGCCTTTTAACCATTGCCAGATGCGCCCTAACGTTTCATATCCCACCCGATCGCTATGCATCAGCCAAACGGGCGAAGGGATCGCCCGCTCCCATGGGTTAAGCGGAGACGTAATCGCCAGCTGGTTGGCAGGGGCGGGTAAAGGATTCAGCCCGACGTGATGAAAGAAAATCATTGCACGCGGCAGGTGCGAGGCGGAGGTTACCAGCAGAAAAGGTGCGCTGCCTATCGCCGCTTTTACCGCCGCGGCTTCCTCTTCGGTATCTTTGGGTTTATCCAGCGTGATGATTTCGCTGCGCGGTATTCCCAGACTCTCCGCCACTCTGGCCCCGGCTTCAGCGGTGCTGACCGGGTTCGTTTTTGCTGCTGCACCGGTAAAAATGAGTTTCGCACCCGGATTCTCGTACCACAGACGGATCCCTTCCGTCAGTCGCGCCAGACTGTTGTTGATAAGATTTGAACTGGGGGCCCAGTCTGGATTCCAGGTGTAGCCGCCGCCGAGCACCACGACGTACTGAACGCGCTCGGTTCCGCGCCAGGTCGGGTATTTATCTTCGATTGGTTTTAACAAACTGTCGGCGACCGGTTGCAGGCTCAGCAGCAGCAACAATAGCCAGCCGAGGCTGACGCAGAGCTTGCCGGTGCGCTGGAAACGACTAAACCACAGGAGCGCGATGCCGAATGCGATGAGCAGCAGCAGCAAGGGAAGCGGCAGCATCATACCGCCTAAAACCTTTTTCAGCGTAAAAAGCATGCCAGATGGTTCCTTTTTTAACCATATAACCAAAGATATGCCCCGATCTTACAACAGATCGCTTCATTCTCCGCGTGGGTATGACAAAATAGCGACTTTGTGTTGGCTTGCGGAGTCACCTGTGCAGGATCGTAATTTCGATGATATTGCTGAAAAATTTTCGCGCAATATATACGGCACCACCAAAGGCCAGCTGCGGCAGGCAATCCTCTGGCAGGATTTGCAACCATTGCTGAATCAGATGGGGCCGGGGCCTTTGCAGATTCTTGATGCGGGCGGCGGCCAGGGGCAGACGGCGATCAAAGTGGCGGAAATGGGCCATCATGTCACGTTATGCGATCTCTCTGGTGAAATGGTCACTCGCGCCCGGCAGGCGGCCGCTGATAAAGGTGTGATCGCTAACATGCATTTTGTACAATGCGCGGCTCAGGATATTGCGCGGCATTTGGAAAATCCGGTCGATCTGATACTGTTTCATGCGGTACTTGAGTGGGTGGCTGAGCCGCAGGCGGTGTTGCGTGCGCTGTGGTCGCGACTCCGCCCAGGCGGCGCGTTGTCGCTAATGTTCTACAATGCTAATGGCCTGTTGATGCACAATATGGTGGCCGGAAATTTCGACTATGTGCAAATCGGCATGCCGAAAAAGAAAAAACGCACGCTGTCGCCGGACTATCCGCGCGATCCGCAGCAGGTCTACCGCTGGCTGGAGGAGATTGGCTGGCATATTACCGGTAAGACCGGCGTGCGGGTGTTTCATGATTATCTGCGTGAAAAACACCAACAGCACGACAAGTATGCGGCGCTACTGGAGCTGGAAACGCGCTACTGTCGTCAGGAGCCGTATGTTAGCTTAGGCCGTTATATTCATGTCACCGCGCTTAAGCCGCAGATGCAAGGATAAACTATGAGTGAATTTTCCCAGACAGTCCCCGAACTGGTTGCCTGGGCCAGGAAAAATGATTTTTCTATTGCGCTGCCGGTCGACAGACTCTCTTTCCTGCTGGCAATTGCCACCCTGAACGGTGAGCGGATGGAAGGGGAAATGACCGAGGGAGAACTGGTGGATGCGTTCCGCCACGTCAGTGATGCGTTTGAGCAGACCAGCGAAACCATCAGCCAGCGCGCCAATAATGCGATTAACGATATGGTGCGCCAGCGTCTGCTGAACCGCTTTACCAGCGAAATCACCGAAGGGAATGCCATTTATCGCCTGACGCCGTTAGGGATCGGGATCACCGATTACTATATTCGCCAGCGCGAATTCTCCACGCTGCGCCTGTCGATGCAGCTATCAATCGTTGCCGGTGAGCTTAAACGCGCCGCCGACTCGGCGGAAGAGGGCGGCGATGAATTCCACTGGCATCGCAACGTTTTCGCTCCGCTGAAATACTCGGTGGCGGAAATCTTTGACAGTATCGACCTGACTCAACGGATCATGGATGAGCAGCAGCAACTGGTGAAAGATGATATTGCCCAGTTGTTGAACAAAGACTGGCGGGCGGCGATTTCCAGCTGTGAGCTGCTGTTGTCTGAAACGTCTGGTACCCTGCGTGAACTGCAGGATACGCTGGATGCCGCGGGCGATAAATTACAGGCGAACCTGCTGCGCATTCAGGACTCAACCATGGCGCGTGACGATCTGAATTTTATCGATCGTCTGGTGTTCGATCTGCAAAGTAAGCTGGACCGTATCGTTAGCTGGGGCCAGCAGGCGATTGACCTGTGGATCGGCTACGATCGCCATGTGCATAAATTTATCCGTACCGCCATTGATATGGATAAAAATCGCGTCTTCGCCCAGCGCCTGCGTCAGTCGGTGCAAACCTACTTTGACGCGCCATGGGCGCTAATCCATGCCAATGCCGATCGTCTGCTTGATATGCGCGATGAAGAGATGGCGCTGCACGATGAAGAGGTGACCGGGGAACTTCCTGCGGATCTGGAGTACGAAGAGTTTAACGAAATTCGCGAACAGCTTGCGGCGCTTATTGAAGGGCAACTGGCGGTTTACAAAGAGAAAGGAGTGCCGCTGGATCTCGGCCTGGTGGTTCGCGAATATCTGGCGCAGTATCCGCGTGCGCGCCACTTTGATGTTGCGCGAATTGTTGTCGACCAGGCGGTACGTCTGGGCGTAGCGCAAGCAGATTTCACCGGACTGCCGGCAAAATGGCAGCCGATTAATGATTACGGAGCCAAGGTACAGGCGCATGTCATCGACAAATATTGAACAAGTGATGCCGGTTAAACTGGCGCAAGCGTTGGCTAATCCGTTATTTCCGGCGCTGGATAGCGCCCTGCGCTCGGGCCGTCATATCGGCCTTGACGAGCTGGATAATCACGCATTTTTAATGGATTTTCAGGATTACCTGGAAGAGTTTTATGCTCGCTACAACGTTGAGCTGATTCGCGCGCCGGAGGGCTTTTTCTATCTGCGCCCGCGTTCGACCACGCTGATCCCACGCTCAGTGCTTTCAGAGCTGGATATGATGGTCGGCAAAATTCTTTGCTACCTCTACCTCAGCCCGGAGCGTCTGGCTAACGAAGGTATCTTCACTCAGCAGGAGCTTTACGACGAGCTGCTGACCCTGGCGGATGAAGCCAAATTGCTGAAGCTGGTTAACAACCGCTCCACCGGTTCCGATCTCGATCGGCAGAAGCTACAGGAGAAGATGCGCGCCTCGCTCAATCGCTTACGTCGTCTCGGCATGGTGTGGTTTATGGGCCACGACAGCAGCAAATTCCGCATAACTGAATCGGTCTTCCGCTTCGGCGCTGACGTTCGCGTCGGCGACGATCCGCGCGAAGCGCAGCTGCGGATGATCCGCGATGGTGAAGCCATGGCGCTGGAAAATCGCCTGCAGCTCAATGACGAGAATGAAGAGAATCAGCCGGATAGCGGGGAGGAAGAGTAATGATTGAACGCGGAAAATTTCGCTCGCTGACGCTGGTTAACTGGAACGGTTTTTTTGCCCGTACCTTTGATCTTGATGAATTAGTGACCACGCTTTCCGGCGGTAACGGTGCCGGTAAATCCACCACGATGGCGGCTTTCGTCACCGCGCTGATCCCGGATCTGACGCTGCTGCACTTCCGCAATACCACGGAAGCCGGTGCGACCAGCGGTTCGCGCGATAAAGGCCTGCACGGTAAGCTGCGTGCCGGGGTCTGTTATTCGGTGCTGGACGTTATTAATTCTCGCCACCAGCGCGTGGTGGTTGGGGTTCGTCTGCAGCAGGTCGCCGGTCGCGATCGCAAGGTCGATATCAAGCCTTTTGCTATTCAGGGTCTGCCCACCGCCATTCAGCCAACTCAGTTGCTGACCGAAACCCTTAACGAACGTCAGGCGCGGGTGGTGACGCTCAACGAGCTGAAAGAGAAGCTCGAAGCGATGGAAGGGGTGCAGTTCAAACAGTTTAACTCCATTACCGAGTATCACTCGCTGATGTTCGATCTTGGCGTGGTGGCCCGCCGTCTGCGCTCAGCCTCGGACCGTAGCAAATACTATCGCCTGATTGAAGCTTCTCTGTACGGCGGGATTTCGAGCACCATTACCCGCTCGTTGCGCGACTACCTGCTGCCGGAAAACAGCGGCGTGCGCAAAGCGTTCCAGGATATGGAAGCGGCGCTGCGTGAAAACCGCATGACGCTGGAAGCCATCCGCGTCACGCAGTCTGACCGCGATCTGTTCAAACATCTGATCAGCGAAGCCACCAACTATGTCGCGGCTGATTATATGCGTCACGCCAATGAGCGACGCATTCATCTCGACAAAGCGCTGGAATATCGTCGCGAGCTGTTTACCTCCCGGTCACAGCTTGCCGCTGAACAGTACAAGCACGTTGATATGGCGCGCGAGTTACAGGAGCATAACGGTGCGGAAGGCGATCTGGAAGCCGATTATCAGGCTGCCAGTGACCATCTGAACCTGGTGCAGACCGCGCTGCGTCAGCAGGAAAAAATCGAGCGCTATGAGGCGGATCTTGACGAACTGCAAATTCGTCTCGAAGAGCAAAATGAAGTCGTTGCCGAAGCGGCGGATCGTCAGGAAGAGAACGAAGCCCGCGCCGAGGCCGCCGAGCTGGAAGTGGATGAGCTGAAAAACCAGCTTGCCGACTATCAGCAGGCGCTGGATGTGCAGCAGACCCGTGCGATTCAGTACAATCAGGCGCTACAGGCGCTGGAACGGGCAAAAGCCCTGTGTCACCTGCCGGATTTAACTCCGGAGAGCGCCGACCAGTGGCTGGAAACCTTCCAGGCGAAAGAGCAGGAAGCGACGGAGAAAATGCTGTCGCTGGAACAGAAAATAAGCGTGGCGCAGACCGCGCACAGTCAGTTTGAACAGGCGTACCAACTGGTGGCGGAGATCAACGGTCCGTTGGCGCGTAATGAAGCCTGGGACGTGGCGCGCGAACTGCTGCGCGAGGGCGTCAATCAACGGCATCAGGCAGAACAAGCTTCCGGGCTGCGCAGCCGTCTGACGGAACTGGAACAGCGCCTGCGTGAACAGCAGGATGCCGAGCGCCAGCTGAATGAGTTTTGTAAGCGCCAGGGCAAACGCTACGATATTGACGAACTGGAAGCCCTGCACCAGGAGCTGGAAGCCCGCATAGCCTCGCTCTCCGACAGCGTTTCCACCGCCAGCGAACGGCGGATGGCCCTGCGTCAGGAACTGGAACAACTGCAATCGCGCACGCAAACCCTGATGCGTCGCGCGCCCATTTGGCTGGCGGCGCAGAACAGCCTCAATCAGCTGTGCGAGCAGAGCGGCGAGCAGTTTGAATCAAGCCAGGACGTCACCGAATATCTTCAGCAACTGCTGGAGCGCGAACGGGAGGCCATCGTCGAGCGTGATGACGTGGGCGCCCGCAAGCGTGCTATCGATGAAGAAATTGAGCGCCTCAGCCAGCCGGGCGGTTCGGAAGATCCGCGTCTGAATGCCCTTGCGGAACGTTTCGGCGGCGTGCTGCTGTCAGAAATCTATGACGACGTTAGCCTCGATGATGCTCCGTACTTCTCCGCGTTATATGGCCCGTCGCGCCACGCGATAGTCGTGCCGGATCTGTCACTCATCGCTGAACAACTGGAAGGGCTGGAAGATTGTCCTGAAGATCTCTATTTGATCGAAGGGGATCCGCAGTCATTTGATGACAGCGTATTCAGTGTCGATGAGCTGGAAAAAGCGGTTGTCGTTAAAATTGCCGATCGTCAGTGGCGCTATTCACGTTTTCCGACGCTGCCGCTGTTTGGCCGCGCCGCTCGCGAAAGCCGCGTTGAAATGCTGCACGCCGAGCGCGAAAGCCTCTCTGAACGTTTTGCGACGCTGTCGTTTGATGTGCAAAAAACGCAGCGCCTGCATCAGGCTTTCAGCCGTTTTATCGGCAATCATCTGGCGGTAGCCTTTGAGGACGACCCGGAAGAAGAAATTCGCAAACTCAATACCCGTCGCGGCGAGCTGGAGCGGGCGCTGAGCGCGCACGAGAGCGATAATCAGCAGAACCGCGTGCAGTACGAGCAGGCAAAAGAGGGCGTTTCCGCTTTGAACCGCCTGCTGCCGCGTCTGAATCTGCTGGCTGATGACTCGCTGGCCGATCGCGTTGATGAAATTCAGGCGCGCCTTGATGAAGCGCAGGAAGCCGCGCGTTTCGTGCAGCAGCATGGCAATCAACTGGCGAAGCTGGAGCCGATGGTTTCTGTTCTCCAGAGCGATCCGGAACAGTTTGAACAACTGAAAGAAGATTATGCGTATTCGCAGCAGACCCAGCGCGATGCGCGCCAACAGGCGTTTGCGCTGAGTGAAGTGGTGCAGCGCCGGGCTCATTTTAGCTATTCTGACTCTGCAGAGATGCTAAGCGGTAATAGCGATCTCAACGAGAAACTGCGCCAGCGTCTGGAGCAGGCGGAAGCGGAACGCGCCCGCGCCCGTGAAGCGCTGCGTACTCACGCTACGCAGCTCAACCAGTACAATCAGGTGCTGGCGTCGCTGAAAAGCTCGTATGACACCAAAAAAGAACTGCTCAATGATCTGCATAAGGAGCTTCAGGATATCGGCGTACGCGCTGACGCCGGTGCCGAAGAGCGCGCCCGTCTGCGCCGCGATGAGCTCCACGCGCAGCTCAGCAACAACCGTGCGCGGCGTAATCAGTTAGAAAAAGCGCTAACCTTCTGCGAAGCGGAAATGGACAACCTGACCCGCAAGCTGCGTAAGCTGGATCGCGATTATTGTGAGATGCGCGAACAGGTGGTTAGCGCCAAAGCGGGCTGGTGTGCGGTGATGCGGCTGGTGAAAGACAACGGTGTGGAGCGTCGTCTGCACCGTCGCGAGCTGGCTTACCTCTCCGCTGATGAACTGCGTTCAATGTCGGATAAGGCGCTCGGCGCGCTGCGTCTGGCGGTGGCCGATAACGAACATTTGCGCGATGTGCTGCGTATTTCTGAAGATCCGAAGCGCCCGGAACGCAAAATTCAGTTCTTTGTCGCTGTTTATCAGCATCTGCGCGAACGTATTCGTCAGGATATCATCCGTACCGACGATCCGGTGGAAGCGATTGAGCAGATGGAGATCGAACTCAGCCGCCTGACGGAAGAGCTGACCAACCGCGAGCAGAAGCTGGCCATCAGCTCCCGTAGCGTGGCCAACATCATTCGTAAGACCATCCAGCGCGAGCAGAACCGTATTCGTATGCTCAACCAGGGGCTACAGAGCGTTTCCTTCGGTCAGGTCAACAGCGTGCGTCTGAACGTCAACGTGCGGGAAACTCACGCGATGCTGCTGGACGTGCTGTCAGAACAACATGAACAGCATCAGGATCTGTTCAACAGCAACCGTCTGACCTTCTCGGAAGCGCTGGCGAAACTTTATCAGCGCCTGAATCCGCAGATTGATATGGGGCAGCGTACGCCGCAAACCATTGGCGAAGAGCTGCTGGATTACCGCAACTATCTGGAAATGGAAGTGGAAGTTAACCGTGGCTCAGACGGCTGGCTGCGCGCGGAATCCGGAGCGCTTTCTACCGGCGAGGCTATCGGTACCGGGATGTCGATTCTGGTGATGGTGGTGCAGAGCTGGGAAGATGAATCCCTGCGCCTGCGCGGTAAGGATATCTCTCCTTGCCGTCTGCTGTTTCTTGATGAGGCGGCGCGTCTGGATGCCCGCTCTATCGCCACGCTGTTTGAGTTGTGCGATCGTCTGGAGATGCAGTTAATTATCGCGGCGCCGGAAAACATCAGCCCGGAAAAAGGCACCACCTATAAACTGGTGCGTAAGGTGGTGAATAATCACGAGCATGTGCATGTGGTGGGGCTGCGCGGCTTTGCACCACAGCTGCCCGAAACGCTGCCGGGAACGGCAAACGCTTCATAAGGTTATTCAATGACCAGACACAAGGGCGGCGCGATGTCGCCCTTTTTGTTAGCGGTAACGCGATTTTAGGATTGTATAATCTTTTAACTTCTTTACATTTGGGAAGGCAAACGCGTTTTCATCTTCATATACTGAATTTAAGCTCCATTTTTGTGGGCAGCAATGTGTTAACAGGGGGCAAGGGATGTTGCTAAAGAAACGGTATGGTCGTCAATTATCAGTGCTCAGCCTGAGCCTGGTTTTTGCATTTGCTCCACTGTTTAAGGTCCAGGCCGAAGAGCCTGAAGTTGTACCAGCAGATAGCTCCGCGGCGATTGGCGAGATATCGTCCGCGCTGAGTCAGAGCGCCAGTCAGTCGGCGGCGGTCGAGAAGATGGCTGGCGAGCAGACGCTTCCTGCTGATGCGGCGGCAAAAAGCCGCGCCGAGATTCAGGTGCTGCTGCCATCCGGGTATCAACCCGTATTTATCAATCCGCTGGTCTCGCTGTATGCAGCGAGAGGCATGAAGCCGATGTGGGATAATCGTGAGGCGGTACAGGCGTTTCAACAGCAGCTGGCTGAAGTCGCTATCGCCGGATTTCAGCCGCAGTTTACCACCTGGGTCGAGTTATTGACCGATCCTTCGGTGAACGGCATGGCGCGTGATATTGTGCTATCAGACGCCATGATGGGCTATCTGTATTTTATTAGCGGCATTCCAACTCAGGGCAACCGTTGGCTGTATGGTACAAAACCCTACGTGATGTCGACGCCGCCGCTGTCGGTCATTAACCAGTGGCAACTGGCGCTGGATAACGGTTCGTTGCCGCAGTTTATTGCCGGTCTGGCGCCGCAGCATCCGCAATACGCCGCTATGCACCAGGCGCTACTGGCGCTGGTTGCTGATTCCCGCCCATGGCCGCAGCTGATCAGCAAGAGAGCGTTACGTCCCGGTGAATGGAGCAATGATGTCGGTGCGCTGCGTGAAATTTTACAGCGCACCGGTATGCTGGATGATGCCGCCAAAATTGTTTTGCCCGGCGAGGCGGTCAGTTCATCTGCCGGGAAAAAGAGGCAGAATAACGATCGTGGCGTGTACGATCGTCAGTTAGTTGCAGGCGTTAAGCGTTTTCAGGCGTGGCAGGGATTGGGTGTCGATGGCGTGATTGGCCAGTCTACTCGCGACTGGCTTAACGTTTCGCCCGCGCAGCGCGCCGGGGTGCTGGCGCTGAACATTCAGCGTTTGCGCCTGCTGCCGGGTAATCTTTCAACCGTCATTATGGTGAACATTCCTGCTTTCTCGCTGGTTTATTACCAGAATGGCAGTCAGGTGCTGGCATCGCGGGTTATTGTTGGCCGTCCGGATCGCAAAACGCCGATGATGAGTAGTGCGCTGAATAATGTGGTGGTTAACCCACCGTGGAATGTACCTCCAACGCTGGCGCGCAAAGATATCCTGCCAAAGGTACGCAATAACCCTGGCTATCTTGAACAGCACGGTTATACGGTGTTGCGTGGCTGGAATAGTAAAGAGGCGATCGACCCCTGGCAGGTTGACTGGGAGACGATAACGGCGTCGAATTTGCCGTTCCGCTTCCAGCAGGCGCCTGGCGCGCACAACTCTCTGGGGCGATATAAATTCAATATGCCAAGTTCGGACGCGATTTATCTACATGATACGCCGAACCATAACCTGTTCCAGAAAGATGTACGGGCGTTAAGCTCAGGATGTGTGCGTGTAAATAAAGCCTCGGAGCTGGCGAATATGCTTTTGCAGGATGCGGGCTGGAACGATGCACGAATTTCAGATGCGCTCAAACAGGGGAATACGCGCTACGTTAATATTCGTCAGAACATTCCGGTTAATCTCTATTATTTGACCGCATTTGTCGGCGCGGACGGGCGTACACAATATCGAACAGATATTTACAATTACGATCTCACCGCGCGATCCAGCGCACAAATCCTGGCAAAAGCCGAACAATTAATCAGATAAATGAAGTAGTTCAACGAATTCGGTTGTCTTATTCCTGTGTGAAAACGGGCCTTATTGTCTGTAAGGCCCGTGTTTACTGGGGAGAGGCTGCCTTGACGTTGGCAATAATGCCCGGTAAGGTGCTTTTCGTGCGCCAGAAGTGCATATATAGCCAAAATAATTCGCGTTGCAGGTGTTCCGGTAAGATATTCGGGTGAATGCGTGTAGTTAACGTATCAGCAACGTGATCTATGACGGCTATATATATCATTCCGCAAACTGCTGCGGCGGTATGCAGAACATGTTCTGTGGTTGAGATTTATTAGCCACCAACGGAACCATTGTCTGCCTGCGGCTAACGGGGGAGTTAGCGGGAAAATATATTACGATTCATTTACCTGTAGACCTGATTATCATGGACAAATTTGACGCTAATCGCCGCAAACTGCTGGCGTTAGGTGGTGCTGCCCTCGGTGCTGCTGCCATTCTGCCTGCGCCGGCATTTGCCACCCTCTCGACCTCCCGACCGCGTATTTTGACGCTGAATAACCTGCATACTGGTGAATCACTCAAGGCAGAGTTTTTCGATGGCAGAGGCTATATTCAGGATGAATTAGCAAGACTTAACCACTTTTTCCGCGATTATCGCGCGAATAAGATTAAATCTATCGATCCTGGTTTGTTCGATCAGCTCTATCGCTTGCAGGGATTACTTGGCACCAATAAACCTGTCCAGCTTATTTCTGGTTATCGTTCTGTTGATACCAATAATGAGCTTCGCGCACGGAGTCGCGGTGTGGCAAAACATAGCTACCACACTAAGGGCCAGGCCATGGATTTCCATATTGAAGGTATTTCGTTAAGCAATGTTCGCAAAGCGGCGTTATCTATGCGCGCTGGTGGTGTAGGATACTATCCACGTAGCAACTTTGTGCATATTGATACCGGTCCAGTACGGCACTGGTAACGAAAGGAGCATCATGAACTATCGTATTATTCCGGTTACCGCGTTCGCGCAGAATTGTTCCTTAATCTGGTGTGAACAAACCCGGCTGGCGGCGCTGGTCGATCCCGGTGGTGACGCTGAACGGATCAAACAAGCGGTTACCGCAGCGGGCGTTTGCCTGACGCAGATCCTGCTTACGCACGGTCATCTTGATCATGTTGGCGCTGCGGCTGAGCTGGCGCAACACTATGCTGTGCCGATTATCGGTCCGGAAAAAGAAGATGAGTTCTGGCTGGAAGGATTGCCCGCGCAAAGCCGGATGTTTGGTCTGGAAGATTGTCCACCGTTGCAGCCGGATCGCTGGCTGAATGAAGGCGATGTGGTTAGCGTGGGCAATGTGTCTCTACAGGTGCTGCACTGTCCCGGCCATACGCCTGGACATGTCGTCTTCTTTGATGAGACTTCCCGTCTGCTGATTTCTGGCGATGTGATTTTTAAAGGCGGAGTAGGGCGCAGCGACTTCCCGCGCGGCAATCATGGCCAACTGATAGAGGCTATAAAGCGTAAATTATTGCCGCTGGGCGATGATGTGTCGTTTATCCCCGGTCATGGCCCCGAGTCAACTCTCGGTTATGAGCGTCTGCACAACCCTTTCCTGCAGGATGAAATGCCGGTCTGGTAATAATTGATATGGGCCACAGAATGCCAAAGGGCCGCAGATGCGGCCCTTTGTTTTTTCCCGCTACAGGAGGGTTACAGCACCGCGACAATTGCTTCGCACAGCGGAGCCATGTTGTCTGGGGTCATACCGGCGACATTAATTCGTCCGGACGCGACGGCATAAACCGCGAACTCTTCACGCAGACGCAGTACCTGCTCTTTGCTCAGACCGCTGAACGAGAACATTCCGTTTTGCTGTGAGATGAAAGAGAAATCACGGCTGGCGCCTTTTTCCTGCAGAGTATTAACGAACAGCAGACGCATGCGTTGAATACGCTGGCGCATATCGGTCAGTTCCTGCTCCCAGATCGCGCGTAGTGCATCATTGCTGAGAACCGTCGCCACCACCGATGCGCCGTGGGCCGGTGGGTTAGAATAGTTAGCGCGGATCACGGACTTCATCTGGCTGAAGGCGCGGTCAACGGTTTGCTGATCGCCAGCCACTAACGTACAGGCGCCGACGCGCTCGTTGTACAGGCCGAAGTTTTTCGAATAGGAGCTGGCGACCAGCAGTTCTTTATGCAGTGCCGCGAACGCACGCAGACCTTCAGCATCTTCTTCCAGACCGCGGGCAAATCCCTGATAGGCAAAGTCGAACAGCGGTAGCCAGCCTTTCCCGGCGGAAAGCTGAGCCAACTGCTGCCACTGTTCCAGCGTCGGATCGATACCGGTTGGGTTATGGCAGCAGCCGTGGAACAGAACGACATCGCCCGCCTGCGCTTCATTCAGGCTCGCCAGCAGCCCGTCGAAGTCGAGTTGATGGTGGGTTGCATCGTAGTAGCTGTATTCGCGAACTTCCAGCCCAGCTGATTCGAACACGCTTTTATGGTTCGGCCAGCTCGGGTTACTGACCCAAATGCGTTTGGCGTCGGTTTTTTTCGCCAGGAAGTCTGCCGCAACGCGCAAACCACCGGTACCGCCCGGAGTTTGGGCAGTACGAGCGCGTTTATCATTAATAATCGCGCTTCCTTTGCCAAACAGCAGTTCCTGCGTGCAGCGACCAAATTCAGGAATACCATCAATACCCAAATAATTTTTGGTAGTTTCATTTTCCAGCAGATATTGTTCTGCTTTTTTCACGCATGTCAGGATCGGTGTCTTACCTGTTTCATCTTTATAAACACCAATTCCAAGGTTAATTTTTGCCGGGCGGTCATCGGCACGAAATAGATCGGCCAGGCCCAGAATAGGGTCAGCAGGGGCGGCAGTAATGTTCTCAAACATGACGAGGTTCCATTGTGATAACTGAAGGGAAATCCGCTATCAGGGTAACGGGAGAACTACAAATTGCCAACCGTTTGCGACAAAAAGCGAGAAGGTTTTCGAAAGTTACGATTTTTATCTCAGGAATGCAGAAAAGCAGGACCGAAGTCCTGCTTTTTAGGCATATCACGAAGGGGTGTACTGCAGATTAGAACTGGTAAACGATACCCACAGCAGCCTGGTCGTCGGTTGCAACGCCGGCAGCACGGGTGTAATCGTTGTCGTCCAGCAGGTTAAATTTGTACGCTGCATAGACGTTCATGTTCTTGTTGAAGTAGTACCAGCTACCCACTTCGATGTATTTAACCAGGTCAGCATCGCCGCCGGAGAAACCAGTGCGAGAGCGCAGGTCTTTACCTTTAGTCTGTACGTAACCGATGGACGGACGCAGACCGAAGTCGAACTGATACTGAACTACAGCTTCTACGTTCTGGGTTTTGTTCGCGAAGTAGGTGTCCTGGTTTTCCGGCGTCATGTTGTAAGTCTGGGAGTACATGACCGCAGCGTACAGGTTGTTGGCGTCATATTTAGCAGAGGTTGCCCATGCTTCCGCTTTTTTACCCTGGCCGTCAGCTTTCTGATCGCCGCTACGATTGGAGTTTGCATAGCCAGCGGACAGCGCAACGCCGTTTTCGAATGCGTAGGTTGCCGCGGTGCTGAAGCCGTCGCCGTTCTGTTTCTGTACATCACGAGTGCTGGCATCATTTTTCCCCTGATACTGCAGGGCGAAGCTCAGACCATCAACCAGACCGAAGAAATCAGAGTTACGGTAGGTTGCCACGCCGTTGGTACGGCCAGTCATGAAGTTGTCGGTGTAGTTCCAGCCATCGCCACCCCATTCAACCAGCATATCGGTTGCGGATTCAACATCGTAGATCGCGCCATAGTTACGGCCGTAGTCGAATGAACCGTATTCACCCGCTTTTAAGCCTGCGAAAGCCAGACGAGTTTTGGTGGTCTGAGAACCTTCAACGTTGGACGCATCCATGTTGTATTCCCACTGACCGTAACCGACCAACTGATCGTTGATCTGGGTTTCGCCTTTCAGACCGATACGTGCGTAGGTGGTGTCTTCGCTGCTGGTGTCGCCGTTGGTAGTCCAAACGTGCTCGCCAACCATTTTTCCGTAAAAGTCCAGTTTGTTACCGTTTTTGTTATAGATTTCTGCAGCGTTAGCTGCACCGGCAACCAACAAGGCAGGGATTACCGCTGCCAGAATTTTGCGCTTCATCATTATTTATTACCCTCATTTATATTTTTTTATCAACACTTGCCACTGCCGCCAATAAATTCTGTCAATAAAAATTTACAGAACTATTGATGATAGTTTGGTGTCTGGAGGCATCTTTCCATCCAGAACAACGTTTCGCTACCCTGAAAATGCTACCAATGTCTAAAATAAGTAACAAGAGGAAATATCATGTAACTAAATGTGTATTTTAGGGAACTTTGTGAACTCAATCAACTTTCCGTTCCTGTTTGAAGTGAAAATTACTGCGCTTTATATATCTATATGAATTAATTATGATTAATTTGCCTAAAAGAGCATTTGCGCATTTTGCGTCAATATTTTGCTCTTTTTTTATTCAATGTCTGTTTTAGCAATGCGTGCGCTGAGTGGTTAATAAATGAACAAGTTATTCAGTGAGTTTGCTAATTAATGAGCATAAAGTGCGGTTTTTATCTTCGGTCAGGAACGAAATAGTGCGTAACATTAATGTTAATCCTGATAGTTGATGTTTAGAATTCTTGAGAATTGTTAACGAGAATTGACATAAAAAAGGCCAGCTCACGCTGGCCTGGTGCTTATTGCGGGAAAAGGATCAGAATGTCGCGTTACGTGGGGTTCGCGGGAATGGAATCACATCACGTACGTTTTGCACGCCGGTTACATAAGCGATCAAACGCTCGAAGCCGAGGCCGAATCCTGCGTGCGGTACGGTGCCGTAGCGGCGCAGGTCGCGGTACCACCAGTAGTCTTCTTTATTCAGCCCCATTTCCGCCATACGGGCATCCAGCACGTCCAGACGCTCTTCGCGCTGGGAGCCGCCGATGATTTCGCCAATACCCGGCGCCAGCACGTCCATTGCGGCGACGGTTTTGCCGTCTTCATTAAGGCGCATATAGAACGCCTTAATCTCTTTAGGGTAGTTTTTCACCACTACCGGCGCTTTAAAATGTTCTTCCGCAAGATAACGTTCATGCTCAGAAGAGAGATCGACGCCCCAGTACACCGGGTTTTCAAACGGCTTACCGCAGTTCTCCAGAATACTCACCGCATCAGTGTAATCCACCTGCGCGAAATCAGCGGAAACGAAACGCTGCAGACGGTCGATAGCGTCTTTATCGACACGCTCGGCAAAGAACTGCATGTCATCCGCACGCTCTTCCAGTACCGCCTTAAAGACATACTTCAGCATCGCTTCCGCCAGGCGGGCGTTGTCTTCCAGATCGGCGAAGGCCACTTCCGGCTCCAGCATCCAGAATTCTGCAAGATGGCGGCTGGTATTGGAGTTTTCGGCACGGAAAGTCGGGCCGAAAGTGTAGATTTTCGACAGCGCACAGGCGTAGGTTTCGCCGTTTAACTGGCCTGAAACGGTGAGGAATGACTCTTTACCAAAGAAATCTTTATCGAAATCGACTTTGCCCTGGTCATTGCGCGGCAGGTTTTCCAGATCCAGCGTCGAAACGCGGAACATTTCCCCTGCGCCTTCGGTGTCGGAGGCCGTAATCAACGGGGTGGAGACCCAGAAAAAACCTTGCTCATCAAAGAAACGATGCAGCGCCTGCGCCAGCGTATGGCGAACGCGCGCCACTGCGCCAATCAGGTTGGTGCGCGGGCGCAGGTGGGCGACCTCACGCAGGTACTCAATGCTGTGGCGTTTCGCCGCCATCGGATAGGTATCCGGGTCTTCCACCCAGCCAGCGACGTCAACATGGCTGGCCTGAATTTCAAAGCGCTGGCCCTGACCCTGAGATGCCACCACTTTACCCGTCACAATCACCGAGCAACCGGTGGTCAGGCGCAGCACTTCTTCTTTGTAATTGGGAAGAGAATTACTAATAACGGCCTGTACAGGATCAAAGCAGGAACCGTCATAGACGGCGAGGAATGAAAAGCCAGCTTTAGAATCTCGGCGGGTACGCACCCATCCGCGCACGGTGACTTCGCTGTCAACGGCAACGCGGCCCTGGAGTACGTCGGCTACAGGCACAACGCTCATAATAGTCTCTCTTTTTAGTCCAATAGAAAAATCTGTAACCCCTTTTAGCGGGGGATATCTATGTTACCTGCCATCTTCCATCAGACAAGCAGAATTCGTATGAAGAGGGGGTGTTTCAGCAATAAAAGTGGCGAGAGTGCCCGTTTTCCCCTGAGGGTATCGAAGAAAGCGATGTCGGGCCTGTCCCATTAGAATGGTTTCACGAGCCATTTTACCCCGGACTCTACCCGAAAAAACGCGTTGCGTGTTGAACGCACTTCCATGTGGCCTGAAGCACATAATCCTTACGTACTGCGTGTCCGCTTTGCTTTCCGCGCACAGGCGGTGCGCAAACTGGCGATGCCAGCTACGGCTGTTGGGACAGAGGCTTAATCATCACCGTCATCTCTTTCCTGACGCTGCCCTAGCTGGCTTTTTTAACTGGCGGCAGATCAAAGGCTTTTCGCAGGGCGCGAACGAACGCTTTATCGTGGCAGATGGTTTTCCCCGGACTGTCAGACAGCTTCGCCACAGGTTTTCCATTGCACTCCACCAGCTTGATGACGATATTGAGCGGCTTAACCTGCGGGATATCGCAGGTTAAACGGGTCCCGATACCGAAGCTCAGATTCACCCGCGAAGAAAAGTGGCGATACAGATCGACCGCCTTCGTCAGATCGAGATTATCGGAAAACACCAGAACCTTGCTTAACGGGTCGATACCCAGTTTTTTGTAGTGGGCGATAGCCTTCTCGCCCCATTCCACCGGGTCGCCGGAATCGTGGCGCAGCCCCTGATAACGGGTGGCAAATTCCGGGCCAAAATCACGCAGGAAGGCATCCATTGTAATGCAGTCGGTCAGCGCGATGCCTAACTGATCAGGATACTCTTCCAGCCAGGCGGCGAGAGCCGCGCGCTGACTGCCTGCCAGGCTCGGACTGATCTGCTGATGCGCCTGGAACCATTCGTGCGCCTGGGTTCCCATTGGCGTCAGATTCAGGCGACGCGCAAGGTCGTAGTTGCTGGTGCCGGTGAACCACGGCTCCTGCTGGAGGCGTTTTACAATGGTCTGCTGCACGTCACGCGAGAAGCGGCGACGGGTGCCGAAATCCATCAAACGGAAGCGAGACATATCTATATCAGCCGTAAGACGGTTGAAATCGGCCAGCTTATGCTCAAGGGTCTCCAGCGCTAGATCAACGTGGATTTCTGGCGAACGATAGTGATGCACCAGCTCGCTAATCATGGCCAGCAGCGGGACTTCCCACATGATGACTTCGCGCCAGGGGCCGGAAAGGCGAATGTTAAGCTTGCCGTTGTCATTACTGACGGATACCTGGCGCGGGTCGTAGCGGAAGTCGCGCAGCCAGTCGAGATAGTCACGCGAAAAGAAGGGCAGGCACGATAGCCAGTGATATTCATCGTCCTGTAGCTTCAGGTCGTGCATCGTCTCAACCTGGTTGCGAATCGCATCGGCATAGATGCCGAGTAAATCATCCCCACGGCAACGGAACTCCGCCGCAACCTGTACATTATGGTAGCGGTGGAAGACAGCCTGTTGCATATGCAGCTTGTAGGCATCCGTATCAAGCAGCGAGTGCAATACAGGAGAAGTGAATTGGGTCATGGTGCGCAGTAGCATCCTCTCACTGGAGCGTTTCCATCAAAACCAAAGCGGTAAAAAAGGAGGCGGAGTATACCTGTATTACCCGACTCTGTCCCGCGGCGACGGTCGATAGCGACGCTGACGGTCATTTGCGAGGTCTAGTTTAATATATTGAACACGGATAACACCACAAGCTTTGCGTCGGGTCGAGTGCATTTCGTGCCACTAATGTTATCAGAATGTGGCGATTTTCATGTTTAGCATTGAAAAGATGAAGATTCTGCATAGCGAGAATTGCGCAACAGGAATAGACTGGGTCGACACTTTACAGGAGATGCGAAAGGTTTTTTATGACACAACAGCCCCAAGCCAAATACCGCCACGACTATCGTGCGCCGGAGTATCTGATTAGCGATATCGATTTGACCTTTGACCTGGATGCCGCAAAAACCATTGTTACGGCTGAGAGCAAGGTCTCACGCCATGCGGCTACGTCTGATGTGCCATTGCGTCTTGATGGCGAAGACCTGACGTTAATTTCTCTGCGGATTGATGGTCAAGCGTGGAGTGACTATAAAGAAGAAAATAACCATCTGGTCATTAGCGGATTGCCGGAACATTTCACTCTGACTATTGTTAATGAGATTAGCCCGGCGGCCAATACCGCGTTGGAAGGGCTGTATCAGTCAGGCGAAGCGCTGTGTACGCAGTGTGAAGCGGAAGGTTTCCGCCATATTACCTGGTATCTGGACCGCCCGGATGTTCTGGCGCGCTTCACCACTAAAATCATTGCCGATAAAGCCAAATATCCGTTCCTGCTCTCTAATGGCAACCGTGTGGCGCAGGGGGAACTGGAGGGGGGCCGCCACTGGATCCAGTGGCAGGATCCGTTCCCTAAACCGTGCTATCTGTTTGCGCTGGTGGCCGGTGATTTCGACGTCCTGCGCGACACATTCATCACTCGCTCAGGGCGTGAAGTGGCGCTGGAGCTGTACGTTGACCGCGGCAACCTTGACCGTGCGCCGTGGGCAATGACCTCGCTGCAAAATTCGATGAAGTGGGACGAAACGCGCTTTGGTCTCGAATATGATCTCGACATCTATATGATCGTTGCCGTCGACTTCTTCAACATGGGGGCGATGGAGAACAAAGGCCTTAACGTCTTTAACTCTAAATATGTACTGGCGCGTACCGATACCGCAACCGATAAAGACTACCTTGATATTGAGCGCGTTATTGGACATGAATATTTTCATAACTGGACAGGTAACCGCGTCACCTGCCGCGACTGGTTCCAGCTCAGCCTGAAAGAAGGTCTGACCGTTTTCCGCGATCAGGAATTTAGTTCCGATCTCGGCTCACGGGCGGTCAACCGCATCAACAATGTGCGTACTATGCGCGGCCTGCAGTTCGCCGAAGACGCCAGCCCGATGGCGCATCCGATTCGCCCGGAGAAGGTCATCGAAATGAACAACTTCTACACCCTGACGGTGTATGAGAAGGGGGCGGAAGTGATCCGTATGTTGCATACCCTGCTGGGAGAAGAGAATTTCCAGAAAGGGATGCAGCTCTATTTTGAACGCCACGACGGTAGCGCCGCCACCTGCGACGATTTTGTCCAGGCGATGGAGGATGCCTCTAACGTCGACCTGTCCCACTTCCGTCGCTGGTACAGCCAGTCCGGTACGCCGATTGTCACCGTGCATGACGACTACAACCCGGAAACGGAACAGTACACGCTGACCATCAGCCAGCGTACTTTGCCGACTGCGGAACAGCCGGAGAAGTTGCCGCTGCACATCCCGTTCGATATTGAGCTGTACGATAACGAAGGCAACGTGATTCCGTTGCAGAAGGGCGGTCATCCGGTGCATCAGGTGCTGAATGTGACCCAGGCGGAGCAGACCTTTGTTTTTGACAATGTCTACTTCCAGCCGGTACCGGCGTTGCTTTGCGAATTCTCCGCGCCGGTGAAACTGGAATATAAGTGGAGCGATCAGCAACTCACCTTCCTGATGCGTCACGCCCGTAACGATTTTTCTCGCTGGGATGCGGCGCAGAGCCTGCTGGCGACCTACATCAAGCTCAACGTCAACCGTCACCAGCAGGGACAACCGCTGTCGCTGCCGATCCATGTTGCCGATGCGTTCCGCGCAATACTGCTGGATGAGACGATTGATCCGGCACTGGCAGCCGAGATCCTGACTCTGCCTTCAGCCAATGAAATCGCGGAACTGTTCGAGATTATCGATCCGATCGCTATCGCCGCAGTACGTGACGCGCTCACTCGTACACTGGCGAACGAACTGGCCGACGAGTTCCTGGTGGTGTACAACGCCAACAAACTTGCCAGCTATCGCGTGGAACATGCCGACATCGGTAAGCGTTCTCTACGTAACACCTGCCTGCGCTATCTGGCATTTGGTGATGCGGAACTGGCGGATAAACTGGTGCGCGCACAATATCATCATGCTGATAATATGACAGATGCGCTGGCGGCGTTGGGGGCTGCCGTGGCGGCACAACTGCCGTGTCGTGATGCACTGATGCAGGAATATGACGATAAATGGCATCAGGACGGTCTGGTCATGGATAAATGGTTTATCCTGCAGTCCACCAGCCCGGCAGAGAATGTGCTGGAGGTGGTACGCGGTTTGCTGAATCATCGATCGTTCAGCATGAGTAACCCGAACCGTGTCCGTTCCCTGATTGGCGCTTTTGCCAGCAGTAACCCGTCGGCATTCCATGCTGAAGACGGTAGCGGTTATCAGTTCCTGGTGGAGATGCTGACCGAACTGAACAGCCGTAACCCGCAGGTCGCTTCGCGTCTGATTGAGCCGCTGATTCGTCTGAAACGCTATGATGAGAAGCGGCAGGCGCTGATGCGTGCGGCGCTGGAGCAACTGAAGGGGCTGGAGAATCTCTCCGGCGATCTGTTCGAGAAAATCAGTAAAGCGCTGGCGTAAGGCTGGGGTAATTCCCGGATAAGGCGTCACTGGCCTTATCCGGGCGGTTAAACGGTAATTCCGTCAGTGTCGCGCCAGCAGCGCCTGAGTGCGTTTTGCTGGTGTCACACGAGTGGTAAAAGTAAACGTTTGCGTCAGACCGGTGATTTTTTGTCACAGGTCAATTCCCTTTCCGCGATGGATAGCACATAATACGCCCCCGGTTTGCACACCGGGAATCCAGGAGAGTTCATGTACTACCCCTTCGTTCGTAAAGCCCTTTTTCAGCTCGATCCTGAGCGCGCTCATGAAGTGACCTTTCAACAATTACGCCGTATTACGGGAACCCCACTGGAAATGTTGGTGCGGCAAAAAGTGCCTGCAAAGCCGGTGACCTGTATGGGACTCAAATTTAAGAACCCGCTGGGTCTGGCTGCCGGGCTGGATAAAAATGGCGAGTGTATTGATGCGCTCGGAGCAATGGGTTTTGGTTCAATCGAAATTGGTACCGTGACGCCGCGCCCGCAGCCGGGTAACGATAAGCCAAGGATCTTCCGTCTGGTCGATGCCGAAGGTTTGATCAACCGCATGGGCTTTAATAACCACGGGGTTGATAACCTGGTTGAGAACGTAAAAAAGGCGCATTTTGATGGCGTTCTGGGAATTAATATCGGTAAAAATAAAGATACCCCGGTTGAGCAAGGCAAAGATGATTATCTGATATGTATGGAAAAAATCTATGCTTACGCCGGATATATTGCCATTAATATCTCCTCGCCGAATACGCCAGGCCTGCGCACTTTACAATACGGCGATGCGCTGGATGATTTGCTTTCGGCGATTAAAAATAAGCAATGTGAGCTGCAGGAGAAGCATCAGAAATATGTCCCGGTGGCGGTAAAGATCGCGCCGGATCTTTCCACCGAAGAATTGATCCAGGTTGCCGACAGTTTAGTCCGGCATAATATTGATGGTGTGATTGCCACCAATACCACATTGGATCGATCGCTGGTTCAGGGTATGAAACATTGCGATGAAACCGGTGGACTTAGTGGACGTCCTTTGCAATTGAAGAGTACCGAAATTATTCGCCTGCTGTCTGCGGAATTAAATGGCCGCCTGCCAATTATTGGCGTTGGTGGTATTGATTCAGTGATTGCGGCACGGGAAAAGATAGCTGCTGGCGCGACGCTGCTGCAGATTTATTCCGGATTCATTTTTAAAGGCCCGCCGCTGATTAAAGAAATTGTTACTCATATCTAATCTTTTCTTCTACTGATACTTCACCAGGGCTTTATTTATAGCCCTGGTTGTTTTATATTCTTTCATTGTTGCTTATTTAAACATTTTAGTCTTTTCTTAATTTTGGGAATATTCTGTAGCAATTTACATGTTATTCGCGATGGAAGTGAAAGAGGACGGGGGGATAAATGCGGATTAGACCTGACGATAACTGGCGTTGGTATTACGACGAAGAACATGACCGCATGATGCTTGACCTGGCTAATGGTATGTTATTCAGGTCGCGCTTCCCGCGCCGAATGTTGACGCCTGACGCTTTTGTCCCTTGCGGATTTTGCGTGGATGATGCCGCACTCTATTTTTCATTTGAAGAGAAATGTCGCGACTTTGAATTATCCAAAGAACAGCGCGCTGAATTAGTCCTTAATGCGCTGGTCGCCGTTCGCTTTCTTAAACCGCAAATGCCGAAAAGCTGGCATTTCACAACTCACGCAGAGAGCTGGCAGCCCGCTACCGGTGATGCGGCCAGCGCCTGGCTGAGCGATACCGGTCAGCAGGTCAATCTGCTGGTCGTTGAGCCCGGCGAGAACGCGGCGCTGTGCCTGTTAGCACAGCCGGGTCTGACGCTTGCCGGGCGAGTCATGCAGCTCGGCGATGTAATTAAAATTATGAACGACCGTCTGCTACCGGTGCCCGGAGGCGTGAGCTACAGCCTGGGACAAGCGGTTTAAGGCGCCAGCCGCAGGGCAGTTTTCGGCACGCAACTGCAGCACAGAATCGTACCATCAGCGGCCACTGCGTTTTTCTTCAGCGCGCTGACTTCGCCTTCTTCCAGCCGAATACGACAGCTACCGCAAATTCCCGCGCGGCAGGAGTAAGGAATGCGAATACCCTGTTGTTCCAGTTGCTCAAGCAAGATTTGCTGATTGTTACCGGTGAAACTCAGCCCCTGCCATGCAATCGCCACCGTTGCGCTCTGTTGGGCTTTGGGCGTCAATAGGTTATCGCTATCGCCCGCACCGTAAGCTTTAGCCGGGCCGTGAACCAGCACCTCTAACTCATCACCAACCCGCACCACACCACTATTACGCGCGATCAGGTTCTGACCAAAATCGACATCACCGCTATCCAGCGCCGTGCGAAACCCTTGTAGCGTAGTTAACGGTTCGCCTGAAGGATGCTTTTGCCCACGCTCCGGGCTGACGGTCGTAAACACGCAGCGGCTGCACGGTTTGGCGACATCAAAAACAACCTCGCCGATACGGACCACTTTCCAGCTATCTTCTTCCCAGGCTGTTGCACCGGTGACCAGCAGATTCGGGCGAAATTGTTCTATGCTTACGCTGGCCGGACAACGGTTTTGCAGGTCGCGCAGCGAGGCTTCATTGGCCAGAAGGTAGGGAAAACCGTCTGCGAAGGAGAGGGGGACGGCGTCATGGTGCTTCACCCGACGGCTTAGCTGCGGCCCCAGCCAGCGAAGCTGGACGCTGCGGTTAAAGAAACCGCTTAGCCATTGATTAATCGGGGATGGCGCAATCAGGGCGGTAAAGTGGTTGCCCCAGACTTCAGTTGCTTCCTGTTGCGGAGCAAAGTCACTGAAGCGAACCAGTGCGCTGCTGCCGTCTGGCGCGGTCAGGTGAAGACCATCATGGCGCAGCGCGGGGGTAAACCTGACCATTTGCGGGAACTGACGGGCAGTAATGAAGGTGCCATCGGTTTCCGTCACCATAAATATGCGATCAAAAGCCAGCCCACTGATATCAGCATAAGCGTGGCTGAGGCCAAGTCCTCGCATTGATTTAACAGGATGAATAAAAAGTCGCGAAAGCGTTACCATACTCTGCCCCAGGCTGTAAAAATAAGCCTTTAACTTTATGACATAGGGCACATATTGGCTATAATGCGCACCAATTTTCTTTTAGTAAAAGTGACGATATGAATTCTCTGTTTGCCAGTACGGCTCGTGGGCTGGAAGAGCTGTTAAAATCTGAACTGGAAGGCCTTGGTGCGGTGGCGTGTCAGGTGGTCCAGGGCGGGGTCCATTTTCAGGGGGATACACGCTTGCTGTATCAAAGCCTGATGTGGAGTCGGCTGGCTTCACGGATTATGTTGCCGCTGAGCCAGTGTAATGTATACAGCGATCTGGATCTTTACCTTGGCGTCCAGGCGATACCCTGGACGGAGATGTTCAACCCCGGGGCAACGTTTGCCGTGCATTTTAGTGGGCTGAACGACGAAATCCGCAACAGCCAGTATGGCGCGCTAAAGGTAAAAGATGCGATCGTCGATAGTTTCACGCGTAAAAATCTTCCGCGGCCCAATGTCGATCGCGATAATCCCGACCTCCGCATTAACGTCTGGCTGAATAAAGAAACCGCCCATATTTCACTGGATCTTAGCGGTGAGGGCCTGCACCTGCGTGGTTACCGGGATGGTACCGGAATGGCGCCGATCAAAGAAAACCTTGCCGCGGCGATTGTAATGCGTTCCGGCTGGGCTACGGGTACGCCGCTGCTCGATCCGATGTGCGGCTCCGGTACTTTACTGATCGAAGCTGCGATGCTGGCGACCGATCGGGCGCCAGGTTTACATCGTCGTCATTGGGGCTTCGGCGGCTGGGCGCAGCACGATGAGGTTATCTGGAAAGAGGTGAAAGCCGATGCGCAAACTCGCGCCCGTCAGGGTCTTGCGGGGTATGCGTCGCGCTTTTACGGGTCTGATGTCGACGCGCGGGTTATCGAACGTGCGCAGCGTAACGCCCGCCGTGCTGGTATTGGTGAACTGATTACCTTTGACGTTAAAGATGTCGCTCAACTGAGCAATCCTTTGCCGAAAGGTCCATACGGTACTGTGATCAGCAACCCGCCGTATGGCGAGCGTCTGGAGAGTGAACCGGCGCTGATTGCTCTGCATAGCCTGCTGGGCCGGACGATGAAAAATCAGTTTGGCGGCTGGAATCTGTCGCTGTTCAGCGCCTCGCCGGATCTGCTGAGTTGTCTGCAATTACGGGCGGATAAACAGTTTAAAGCGAAGAACGGCCCGCTGGACTGCGTGCAGAAAAACTATCACCTTGCAGAAAATGAAGGTGGAAAAACGACGATGATGGCGGAAGATTTCGCTAACCGTCTGCGTAAGAATCTGAAAAAATTTGAAAAATGGGCGCGTCAGGAAGGGATTGAATGCTATCGCCTGTATGATGCCGATCTGCCGGAATATAACGTGGCTATCGACCGTTATGGTGACTGGGTGGTGGTGCAAGAGTATGCGCCGCCGAAAACCGTAGATGCGCATAAAGCGCGTCAGCGCCTGTTTGATATCATCGCCGCCACTATTGCTGTGCTGGGTATTGCGCCGAATAAGCTGGTGCTGAAAACCCGCGAACGACAGAAAGGGAAAAACCAGTATCAGAAAATGGCTGAGAAGGGAGAATTCATTACGGTACGGGAGTACGACGCCCGCCTGTGGGTGAACCTGACAGACTATCTGGATACCGGACTGTTTCTCGATCACCGCATTGCCCGTCGTACGCTGGGACAGATGAGTAAAGGCAAAGACTTCCTCAATCTTTTCTCCTACACCGGCAGCGCCAGCGTTCACGCGGGTCTTGGCGGCGCACGTTCCACGACCACGGTTGATATGTCACGCACTTACCTTGAGTGGGCTGAGCGCAATCTGCGGCTTAACGGTTTAACCGGACGCGCGCATCGTTTGATGCAGGCTGATGTGCTGGGCTGGCTGCGGGAGACGACCGAGCAGTTTGATCTGATTTTTATCGATCCACCGACTTTTTCCAACTCCAAACGTATGGACGACGCGTTTGATGTGCAACGGGATCATTTGCGTCTGATGACCGATTTAAAACGTCTGCTGCGTAAAGGCGGCACGATTATGTTCTCGAATAACAAACGCGGTTTCCGTATGGATCATGACGGGCTGGCGCAACTGGGCCTGAAGGCGCAGGAGATCACGCAAAAAACCCTGTCTCTGGATTTTGCCCGCAATCGTCAGATCCACAACTGCTGGCTGATTACCGCAGCCTGAAGGAATAAATAATGTCATTAATTAGTATGCACGGCGCCTGGCTCTCTTTCAGCGATGCGCCGCTGCTGGATAATGCAGAACTGCATATCGAAGATAACGAACGGGTGTGCCTGGTCGGGCGTAACGGCGCGGGCAAATCAACCTTGATGAAGATCCTTAACCGTGAGCAGGGTCTTGATGATGGTCGCATCATCTATGAACAGGATCTGGTGGTTGCGCGTTTGCAGCAGGATCCGCCGCGTGATGTCACCGGAACCGTTTATGATTTTGTCGCGGAAGGTATTGCCGAACAGGCGGCCTTGCTCAAAGACTATCACGATGTTTCGCAACTGGTGATGACTGATCCGAGCGACAAAAACCTGAACGAACTGGCGCGTTTGCAAGAGCAACTCGACAATTTAGGACTGTGGCAACTGGATAGCCGAATTAATGAGGTGCTGGAGCAGCTAAGCCTGGATCCCAACGCCGAACTCTCCTCGCTTTCCGGCGGCTGGCTGCGTAAAGCGGCGCTTGGCCGCGCGTTGGTTAGCGGGCCGCGCGTGCTACTGCTTGATGAACCGACCAACCACCTTGATATTGAAACTATCGACTGGCTGGAAGGGTTCCTGAAGATGTTCAAAGGCACCATTATTTTCATCTCACATGACCGTTCCTTTATTCGCAATATGGCGACGCGGATTGTCGATCTCGATCGCGGTAATCTGGTGACTTATCCGGGGAACTACGATCAGTATCTGCTGGATAAAGAAGAAGCGCTGCGCGTAGAAGAGTTACAGAATGCGGAGTTCGATCGCAAACTGGCGCAGGAGGAAGTGTGGATCCGTCAGGGGATCAAAGCCCGCCGTACCCGTAATGAAGGCCGTGTGCGCGCCCTTAAAGCGATGCGTCGCGAGCGCAACGAACGCCGTGAAGTGATGGGCAGCGCGAAGATGCAGGTCGAAGAGGCGGCGCGTTCGGGCAAAATTGTCTTCGAGCTGGAGAACGTTAACTACCAGGTTGATGGTAAGGTGCTGGTGAAAGATTTTACCGCTCAGATCCAGCGTGGCGACAAGATTGCGCTGATTGGCCCGAATGGCTGCGGTAAAACCACGCTGCTGAAGCTGATGCTTGGGCAACTAAAGGCGGATAGCGGGCGGATCCACGTGGGCACGAAGCTGGAAGTCGCCTATTTCGACCAGCACCGCGCGGAGCTTGACCCGGATAAAACGGTGATGGACAACCTTGCTGAAGGGAAGCAGGAAGTGATGGTGAACGGCAAGCCGCGCCACGTTCTGGGTTACCTGCAGGATTTTATGTTCCATCCGAAACGCGCGATGACGCCGGTACGGGCGCTCTCCGGCGGTGAACGTAACCGTCTGCTGCTGGCGCGTCTGTTCCTTAAACCCAGCAACCTGTTGATTCTCGATGAACCGACAAACGATCTGGATGTTGAAACCCTGGAACTGCTGGAAGAGCTCGTTGATGGTTATCAGGGTACAGTGATGCTGGTTAGCCACGACCGTCAGTTTGTTGATAACACCGTCACTGAATGCTGGATCTTCGAGGGCGCCGGGCAAATTGGCCAATATATCGGCGGCTATCATGATGCCCGCGGTCAGCAAGCGCAGTATCTGGCGCAAAAGCAGCCGGTTGCCAAAAAGGCCGTTGAAGCGCAACCGAAAGCAGAAAGTGTCAAGCGTACCGCTAACAAATTAAGCTATAACCTGCAGCGCGAACTGGAGCAGTTGCCGCAAAAGCTGGAAGCGCTGGAAGCCAGTTTGCAGAATTTGCAGGAACAGGTGGCCGATCCTTCTTTCTTTGGTCAGCCGCATGACCATACGCAACAGGTGCTGACTCAGTTAAGTGACGCGGAGCAGGCGCTGGAAGCTGCCTTCGAACGCTGGGAATACCTCGAAGGTTTAAAAAACGGCGCTTAAGCAGAGGAGTTTTCATGTGCGATCATCATCATGCTGCACGGCATATCCTGTGTCGACAATGTGATTTGCTGGTGGCCCTGCCGCTGCTGGAGCATCGCCAGAAAGCTGCATGTCCGCGCTGCGGAACAACATTAACGACTTCCTGGGATGCGCCCCGGCAGCGTCCCACGGCCTATGCGTTGGTTGCGTTGTTTATGCTGCTGCTGGCAAATCTGTTTCCCTTTATTTACATGAAGGTTGGCGGGATCAGTAGCGAAATAGAGATGCTGGAAATTCCCAATGTGTTGTTTTCCGAGGATTACGCCAGTCTGGGGACCTTCTTTTTACTCTTTGTGCAGTTGGTGCCGGCTTTTTGTCTGATCACCATACTGCTGCTGGTAAACCGGGTGCGCATGCATTCCGGGCTGAAAGCGTTTCTGGCGCGGATCCTGTTTCATCTTAAAACCTGGGGAATGGCGGAAATCTTTCTCGCCGGGGTGCTGGTCAGCTTCGTTAAACTGATGGCCTACGGCGATATCGGTATCGGCCTGAGTTTTGTTCCCTGGTGTATGTTCTGCATACTACAACTGAGAACATTTCAGTGTGTGGACCGCCGTTGGCTCTGGGATGACATTGCACCAATGCCGCCGATTAAGCAGCCGCTGAAAGTTGGCGTTTCTGGCTTACGACAGGGGTTACGTTCATGTTCGTGCTGTACGGCGGTGTTGCCCGTGGATGAAGCCGTATGCCCGCGTTGTCATACAAAGGGAACGGCCCGGCGTAAAAACAGCCTGCAGTGGACGCTGGCGCTGTTGGTGACTTCGCTGATCCTCTATATGCCCGCCAATATTCTGCCGATCATGATTACCGATCTGCTGGGCGATAAGATGCCTTCCACCATTATGGCTGGGGTGATCCTGCTGTGGAGTGAAGGATCGTATCCGGTGGCGATGGTGATATTTATCGCCAGTATTATGGTGCCAACGTTAAAAATGATCGCGATCGGCTGGCTGTGCTGGAACGCCAGCGGCAAAGGTGAGCGCGATTCAGAGCGCATGCATCTGATTTATGAAGTTGTCGAATTTGTTGGCCGGTGGTCAATGATTGATGTTTTTGTCATCGCAGTACTCTCAGCTCTGGTGCGGATAGGCGGTTTAATGAATATCTATCCGGCGATAGGGGCGGTGATGTTTGCGCTGGTCGTTGTTATGACAATGTTTTCGGCCATGACGTTTGACCCTCGTTTATTGTGGGATCGTGAGCCAGATTCAAGCCATGAGGAAAGACTACAGCATGGAAAATAAGAGCGGAGAAGCGAAAGTGCAAAAGGTGAAGAACTGGTCACCGGTGTGGATCTTCCCGATAGTCACTGCGCTTATTGGCGCATGGATCCTTTTTTATCACTACAGCCATCAGGGGCCGGAAGTGACCCTGATTACCACCAATGCTGAAGGTATTGAAGGGGGAAAAACCCGGATTAAGAGTCGCAGCGTTGACGTTGGTGTGATTGAAAGCGCCACGCTGACCGACGATCTGACCCACGTAGAAATAAAAGCCCGGCTGAATTCAGGCATGGAAAAATTGTTGCATCAGGATTCAGTATTTTGGGTGGTTAAGCCGCAGGTTGGCCGTGAAGGGATCAGCGGTCTGGGAACATTATTATCCGGTGCCTATATTGAACTGCAACCAGGAACGAAGGGAGCCGCGCCCGCGCAATATCCGCTGCTGGATTCGCCGCCGCTGGCTTCGCCGGATGCAAAAGGTATTCGTATCTTGCTGGAAAGCAGTAAAGCCGGTCAGCTGTCACCTGGCGATCCGGTGCTTTTCCGCGGTTATCGCGTAGGTTCCGTTGAAACCAGTACCTTTGATGCGCAAAAACGCAAAATTACCTATCAGCTGTTTATCAGCGCGCCAAACGATCGTCTGGTGACCAACAACGTGCGCTTCTGGAAAGACAGCGGCATCGCCGTGGACCTGACCGCCGCGGGAATGCGCGTTGAAATGGGGTCCTTGTCGACGCTATTTGGCGGTGGGGTCAGCTTTGATGTGCCGGAAGGATTACCTCTGGGTGAGCCGGTGGCCAATAAAACCGAATATCATCTGTTTGACGATCAGCGAAGTATCCAGGATTCTGTCTTTACTCAACACATTGATTATGTGATGTTCTTTAAAGATTCGATTCGTGGTCTGCAGCCCGGCGCGCCGGTTGAGTTTCGCGGCATTCGTCTAGGGACGGTAGGTAAAGTGCCATTCTTTATTCCGGGGCTGAAGCAGAGCTTAAATGATGATTACCGTATCCCGGTTGAAGTGCGTATTGAGCCACAGCGGCTGATCAATCAATTAGGCAGCGATCCGGATGTTCCTGGGCATATCGAGGATCTGATCAATCGTGGTCTGCGTGGTTCCCTTAAAACCGGCAACCTGGTGACCGGTGCGCTGTATATCGATCTCGACTTCTACCAGAATGCGCCTCCACGTGGCAAGATTCAGAAGTTCGGCGACTATCCGATTATCCCGACCGTAAGTGGGGGGCTGGCACAGATCCAGCAGCGTCTGATGGAGGCGCTGGATAAGATTAACAACCTGCCCATTAACCCGCTGCTGGAGCAGGCGACCAGTACGCTGGCGCAAAGTGAAAAAACTATGCAACACGTGCAAACGACGCTGGATAGTCTGAACAAGATAACCTCAAGTCAGTCGATGCAGCAGTTGCCGGGCGACATGCAGAATACGTTGCGTGAACTTAACCGCAGTATGCAGGGCTTCCAGCCTGGTTCGGCGGCATACAATAAGATGGTTGCGGATATGCAGCGCCTCGATCAGGTTCTTCGTGAACTGCAGCCGGTATTGAAAACGCTTAATGATAAGAGCAATGCGCTGGTTTTCGAGGCCAGGGATAAAAAAGATCCACAGCCGAAGGGAGCGAAATAATGAAGAAGTGGTTAATAGCGGCGGCGGTGTGTGCGCTGACGGCATGCAGCAGCGGTGGTGAGAGCAAAACCTACTACCAGCTTCCGGTGGTGCAGGGGGGGGCGCAAAGCGCGGCTCACCAGAGTAAAAAATTGCTATGGGTTGAGCAGGTGAGCATTCCGGACTATCTGGCCGGCAACGGCGTGGTCTATCAAACCACCGATGTGCAGTACGTGATCGCGAATAACAACCTGTGGGCAAGCCCGCTCGATCAGCAACTGCTTACTACGCTAGTGGCGAATCTTAGCCAGCAGCTACCTGGCTGGGTCATTGCCTCGCAACCGCTGGGTAGCGAGCAGGATACGCTGAATGTATCCGTCAGCGGTTTTCATGGTCGTTACGATGGACGGGTGATTGTCAGCGGTGAGTGGCTGCTGAAGCATCAGGGGCAACTGATTAAGCGTCCGTTCAATATTGAGCTTAAGCAGCAGCAGGATGGCTACGATGCGATGGTGAAGACCTTGGCTCAGGCCTGGCGCCAGGAAGCGATCGCAATCGCCAGCGAGCTGAATCGCCTGCCATAAGTAGAATTAATAATGCTCAATTGCCGCCGCGAGAACGAAAATCGCGGCGGCATTTTTGTTTGTCCCGTCAGATTGTTAGTTGTGCTGGTTCACAGTTTTTGTACAAATGAACTTTCATGTAGCTCACAAATATGACAATGGCGTGAATTTTGCGCATTGACGCTCTCTCCGATTCGCGGTATTCGTTAATCGTGGTTGCGCATTTAGTGACCATTGTTTTCTTTTCCACCAGATCAAAGAATGAGGGAAACGAGGCATGAAGAGACAAAAACGAGATCGCCTGGTACGGGCACATCAACGTGGATATCAAGCCGGTATTGCCGGAAGGTCGAAAGAAATGTGTCCTTATCAGACCTTGAACCAAAGGTCCTGGTGGCTAGGAGGCTGGCGAGAAGCCATGGAGGACAGGGTACAGATTGCCTGACTGTCTCTTTAAAAATGAAGCCTCCGCCAGGCGGGGGCTTCGCCTTTTATAACGCATTGCTGCTTAATCAGAACGCAGAAGTATCCTGGAACAGACCCACTTTCAGATCGGTTGCTGTGTAGATCAGACGATCGTCAACCAGCACTTCACCATCCGCCAGACCCATAATCAGACGGCGGTTTACCACCCGTTTGAAGTGAATACGATAGGTCACTTTTTTCGCGGTCGGCAGTACCTGGCCGGTAAATTTCACTTCTCCCACGCCTAATGCGCGCCCTTTACCTTCGCCGCCTAACCAGCCAAGGTAGAAGCCAACCAGTTGCCACATGGCATCCAGACCCAGACAACCAGGCATTACCGGGTCGCCAATGAAGTGGCAACCGAAGAACCACAGATCCGGGTTAATATCGAGTTCTGCTTCGACATAACCTTTGTTGTAGTTGCCGCCGGTTTCGGTCATTTTGATGACGCGGTCCATCATCAGCATATTTGGCGCTGGCAACTGCGGGCCTTTTGCCCCAAACAGTTCGCCACGACCAGAGGCAAGAAGGTCTTCTTTTGTATAGGATTCGCGTTTATCTACCATGTTTTGAGTAAGCCTTATTTTGAGTTCGGGACGCAGGATAGCTAACACGTGTACGCTGAACAAGTCCGATCAGTTCGAACCTGAACCGCATAACCAGCGTAGCGGCCACGGAAAGCGATGACGATTCTCTTGCTGGGTCGCCTGCGCAATACGTTCCTGAATGGTTTGCCGTAAAGTTTGTCCTTCACCGTCCCAGAGCAACTGGGTCAGGATGGGTAATGCTTCAGTCACATCATCAACTGCCCAGATGAAGAATTGTTCATCTTCTACGGCTTGCTGCAGCTCCTGCGCCAGGCTGAGATGACGCACATTGGCAGAAGGAATAATGACGCCCTGTTTACCTGTCAGCCCACGTTGCTGACAAATAGCAAAGAAGCCTTCAATTTTTTCATTGAGCCCGCCCACTGGCTGTACGCGACCAAACTGGTCGACTGAGCCGGTAATGGCGATACTCTGGTTAATCGGCACATTGGCCAGGGCGCTGATTAATGCACACAGTTCCGCCATGGAGGCGCTATCGCCGTCCACCTCGCTGTAGGATTGCTCGAAGGTCAATGAAGCGGTGAACGGAATCTGTTGTTCCAGCTCCAGTTCGGACATCAGAAACGCCTGCATGATCATCATACCTTTGGCGTGGATGTTGCCGCCCAGCTCGGCCTTACGCTCAACGTCAATAAATTCGCCGTCACCGATATGCACGACGCAGCTAATACGCGAAGGCTCGCCAAATGCACGTGGATGGCCAGGAAATTCAATAACGGAAAGCGCGTTGATTTGTCCTATGCGTTCACCTTCGGTCTCGATCAATATTTGCTCTTGCAGGATCTCGTCCTGGATCCGCTGTGCGAGATAGCCTTCGCGCCACAAACGACGTTCCAGCATGGTTTGCATCTCTTCGGCGGTGATCGTTTTACCTTCACAGAAGGCGGCTGCCTCCCGAAGCTGGCGAGCCACCCAGAGCAGACACAGGGGCAGGCTTTCCTGATCCCCTGTATAGCGGGCGCCTTCCTGAATCAGTAACGGCCAGGCGTCGGCCTCAAGGCCCGGGAGTTCGAGATGTCGGGCGTTTTGCCAGACCCATTGGCACCACTGCTTCAGGATCGCTTCATCGTCGATCTGCAGGTTGTCTTCATACTCGCTGTAGATAGCCTGGGCAGAAAGTTCGGGTTCCATCTCCTGGAAGTCAGCAAGTGATTCCCGCTCGCCAACCAGAATAACTTTCAGATTAAGCGGCATGGAGGGAATGCTCGCCGGAAGGGGGCGGGATTCATTGTTTGACAGCCAGTCAAAGCGTTGGCGGGCAATCATATTTTTTAGCCGCATCCATAACAGCGGCTGTGCCAGCAGCGCACGCAGGGAGAGAATCAATACACCGCCATTGGCACGATGAACCAGACCGGGTTGTAGCGTGATTTCACCGTTAAACTGGCGTACGCAGCCAAAGAGCTGCTCCGATTCAATCCAGTCTGCGGATTCGACCGTTCCGCTGCTTGCAAAGTTATCTTCCGCCGTTTGCGGCGGAGTAAGTGTTATTCTGCCGCCGTCAACCTGATAGCGCACACCATAAAGTGCGTCTGACGGATGATGTAAAGTTCGGGTTTCGTCCACTAACCACTGCAGATATTCTGGCTCTTCCGGGGCTTTAACCAACATAAACGATGAAATGGCTGGAGTGACCAGAAGTTGCTCCAGGGCATAGAATAAACGAGGTTGCAGTTCACCGCTGAGGGATGTCTCCGCTTGCGCCAGGTCGGTTTGTGCAAACAGCGCCTGATAACTTTCCGTATCAGGTGCAAGGTCTTTTCGGGTAAGTTTCGTAATGGTCAAAATCGCTGTTTTTAGTCAGATGTAAAACCGGCGATTATACATTATGCAGCGCCTGAGCACACGGGGGATCGCGATTGTCACGGTGATAACGAACCTACCCACTTCACGAAAGATGATTTATTCTCAGCACATCAAGAAAAAGCTGATATCCTGAAACGAGTTACACGGTCACATTGAGATCGCAATGAAATATCAACAACTGGAAAATCTTGAAAGCGGCTGGAAATGGGCATATCTGGTAAAAAAACACCGGGAAGGTGAACTTATTACCCGTTACATTGAAGCCAGCGCTGCACAAGCTGCGGTCGATGTATTACTGACGCTCGAAAATGAACCCGTGCAGGTGAATACCTGGATTGAGCAGCATATGAGTCCTGCGTTAGTCAACCGCATGAAGCAGACCATTCGCGCCCGACGCAAGCGTCATTTTAATGCGGAGCATCAGCATACGCGTAAAAAATCTATAGACCTGGAGTTTATGGTCTGGCAGCGTCTTGCTGGCCTTGCGCAAAGGCGGGGTAAGACTTTGTCGGAAACAATTGTGCAACTGATTGAAGATGCTGAACATAAAGAGAAGTATGCCAGCACAATGTCCAGTCTGAAGCATGATCTGCAACGGCTGTTAGGCAAAGAGTGATGTTATAGAGCGGGCGCCGGGCTCATTGTTCTTTGGCGCTGATACTTGTATTAACGTAAAAAAAACCCCGCATCAGCGGGGTTTTTTGACAGTATAACTTAAGCCTGCGGCTGAGTTACGACTTCTTTATAACCTTTAACTTCGATCTCTACACGACGATCCGGAGCCAGGCAGTCAATCAGCGCTGCACGTGCTTTCACGTTGTCACAGGTGTTGCCAGTAACTGGATTGGCTTCACCCATACCGCGGGCGGAGATTTTGCTAGCCGGGATACCTTTAGAAACCAGGTAATCAACAACGGACTGAGCACGTTTCTCAGACAGTTTCTGGTTGTAGGCATCAGAACCGATACGGTCGGTATAACCCAGAACCACTGCAGCACCGTCTTTCGGATCCATGTTGCTCAGCTGGGTGTACAGCTGATCCAGAGCCTGCTGGCCTTCTGGTTTCAGCGTTGCTTTGTTGAAGTTGAACAGTACGTCAGACTTCAGGGTGAAGTGCTTGGTGGTTACTTCAGGCGCTGGAGCCGGAGCCGGAGCTACGACCGGAGCAACATCATCCTGACCGAAGCGGTAGGAAACGCCGAGGCTCAGCATGCCGTTATCAGGACGGGCACCAACGGTACCAGCGTCGCCGATGTTGTTAACCCACTGGTATTCCAGACGCGTTGCGATATCACGGGTAACGGCCCACTCTAAGCCGCCAGCGAATACCGGGGAAACGCCAGTATCATGTTCGTTACGAGAAACACCGGTAGACGCGTAGTTGCCTTTGGCGTCAGCGCGCCAGACCATACCACCCAGACGGGTGTAGATATCCAGATCGTCAGTGATCGGGTAACCCAGTTTAGCGGTCAGTTGAACGCCCTGAGCTTTGAAAGCACCGTTATCAACGCTGCCTTTGTATTCCATGCGGCCCAGCCAGTCATAACCCATTTCAAAACCGAGGTACGGGTTAACCTGGTAACCACCAAACGCACCAGCACCCAGCTGGCTGTTATGGGTCGGGCCGTTATTGCCCTGGAAACCGTTACCGTAAAAACCGGTGTCGTGATACTGGGACCAGCCCAGCTTAGCACCTGCATACCAGGTGTTATCTTTCGGAGCGGCCTGCGCTACGGTAGCGAAGCCAGCCAGTGCCACTGCAATCGCGATAGCTGTCTTTTTCATTTTTTGCGCCTCATTATCATCCAAAATTCGCCATGAAAGTACAAAAGACCTCACGGTTAAATCCTTCACCCGGGGCATGACTTGTTGTTAACTATGCTGATACATGCCAATACATGCAGCGTCAGCCGATCACCCCTGGCGATGTAAAGTCTACAACTTAGTTAGAAACTTACAAGTGTGAACTCCGTCAGGCATATGAAAAAAAAGGGTTGTGTAGGTAATGTTTAATAAATAAGGTTGAATTTAATCAAACAAAAAGTGTCGCGAGACCGCATCAGACAGGCATTTTAACAAAAACGTAAATCAAAAAAGCAAGCCTCGTGCCAGGATAAAAAAAGTTCCAGGATTAATCCTAAATTAACTTAATGATATAGATTTGAGTGAATTTTTAACCCAGAAAATTGTCTCTCCGGCTGGCTGTTATTACTGACTGGACGCATGATGAACCCCATGGCGTGCCCTTCTTCTGCAGCGGCAACCAGTTGCTCGTGCTCTTCAATGCTAAGTTCGTCTGACAACCAGCCAATGACCACACTGTAATTCCCGGTACGCAGTGCCCGAATCATGGATTCAAGTGCGTTATGAGGCGATAGTTGGCTGATCTGCATAACCTTTGATAGCGGCAAACCGGAGGACTGTACCCATTCACGGCTTAGCTTTTGCCGGGGCGTTAGCCAGAGTTGCCAGCGCGATTGTTGCCCAAGCTGCTGTAATAAAGGAAGCAAGAGTAGTTGCGTCATCATGGGTTGATCTTCGCGATAGACTATTTCACTGATCAGCCCGTTAGCGGGTTGTTCGACAGCGTCATGAGAACGACGACATACGGTAGTAGAAGTCAGTGGTAAACGATTTGCGTGCGCTGAAGTAAACATAGTCTATCCCGCCTGTGGGTTACTGTATGCATATACAGTATATGCGGATGGTGAAAAGATCAACCTTATTTTTGTTCTGCTGTGCAAAATTTGCGCTTCATGTCGTGACGACTGAGTGCCCGTTACAATGTGATGTCCACAGTTGTTGAATGTGAATTCATCGTTGCTAATATTGTACGTTGAGTGATGTTATTCTCGATTCTGCTGCTGAATATCCTGTTCATTTTTGTTATTTATATTAATAAAAGAGCGACGTTTGCCTGAGAGAGGCATCATCAGCAGGAAATTTCCTGAAAGCATCTCGCAAAAAAGTAATCTGGTTAAGATGAATACAGGATTCCTGTTGCTGCACAGAGAAAAGTCACTTATTTTCTTGATTAATGGATTCGTTAATCAAATTTTACTGCTATACGCAGAATCATTCGGGATGCATCGTGACCGCGAGCAACACACTCTTCGGAAGCACAGATAAGGATGTGATCGGGTAAGGTGCAAACAACAAAGAAACGATTTGAAGGGATATATATATTTACATGATTAATAAGGGAATAATCATGAAGAAAACTTCGTCTCAAAGGATACATCAGTTCAGGGAGTGCTTATCCCCTCTTGGGATAATAAGTTGTCGGCCTTTATTTGGCGGCTATAGTTTGTCGATAGATAATACGGTTTTTGCCATGATGACGGAGGGCGAAATCTATCTTCGGGTCTGTGAGCAGAGCGTTGAGTACCGTGTTGAACATAAGAGCCCGCTTTTGGTCATCCGGAAGAATGGTCGGCTAACTGCGCTAAAATATTATCATATAAACGAAGCGCTTTGGGATGATAAAGAAATGCTGTACCAACTGTCGGCTTTTTCATTGCAGACAGCGCGGAATGAAAAGCAACAATTGCGCAATTCAGGAAGATTAAAAAACTTGCCAAATATTAGTTTCCATATGGAACTACAGTTGATTAATGTCGGTATAACGGATGAGCAAACGCTACGTGAGATTGGCGCGAAAGAAGCCTGGCTGAAACTGCTAAAAACGAATAAAGCGCTGACGGTTAAAGTGCTTTATTCGTTAGAAGGCGCGGTTGCGGGCGTGCATGTCGCCGCACTCCCTGTACAGCGTCGACAGGAGCTTAAGGAGTGGGCGACCAAACATCAGCGCAAGCGGGATATTTACTCAGTTTGTACTTTGACCTGATGCCGTAGCCGACAGATTTCAGGCAGTAATGCCAGAAGTAAACCGATCTGCTGAAGTACTAAAGGTTCTTTGCTGTCGGCGCGAGGTTCGATATGTTGGATCCGAGTCTGCAGGTTTGCCAAAGCTTGCAGGACTCGGTACTCATCGGCGGGAGTGTGATGCAAAGCATCATCAACATAACAAACGGCATCATCCAGTAGCGCCAGCATATCTGGCGTTGTCAGTTTTTCTCGATGGGCGCCGAGAGCCGAAATATAACTGGTAAATGTATGATTCAGGCACAATAAACGAAAGGCGATTTCTCGCATTGCGGCGTCCGCTCTCGGTTCGGTGGATAAATTTGATATTACCGATGCCAGCTCACCATCCCGGTTGTGCGCAGCTCGTCGCGCGATACGATAGGCAAGGCGATTATCCCGTCCCTGGTGATATTGCTCAAGAATAGCATCCAGATACCGGCAGTTGGCGTTAATTGCCTGCTCAAGCACGCGTGGCAAATTGCGGAATTTCCAGTCGGGCCAAATGAAGCTGACGGCCGCCCAGGCGATGGCGCAGCCGATAAGCGTGTCCACTATACGCGGTAGGGCAACTTCAAAGCCTTCCCCCAGTAGGTTAAAGCACAGCAGGACCAGCAGCGTGATGAACATTGTCGCGTGGGCGTATTGTACATTACGGAAAGCAAAGAACAGCACGCCGGTCAAAACAATCAACAGCAACTGGCCTTCAATGGACGGGACAAGCAGAAGTACTGGCAGGCCTATCGCCACGCCAATCAGGGTACCGATTATCCTGAGCGCCAGCCGGTGGCGAGTGGCGTTATAGTTTGGCTGGCAAACAAACAAACTGGTCAATAATATCCAGTAGCCATGGTTCAGGCCGGTAAGCTGGATAAAAGCGTAACCCGTGCACAGCACGAATGACATCCGAACCGCATGACGAAACAGGGCAGACTCCGGGGACATATTACTGCGTAACCGCAGCCAGATATCACTAAACCCATTAGGTTGATCGTCTGCCAGCAGATTTTCTGTACTGGCGCCGGGCTGAACGATCGTTTGGGAGGACTCAATGGTTGCCAGTTGTGCATCAATAGCCCGCAGATTATTGAGCAAAAAGCCCAGAGCCTTGACTTGTTCTTCTGGTGCTCCGCTAGCCCGGACGCGATCGAGAGCGGCATCAAGATGCATAAATGCGCGTTCAAAGTGAGCATCATGCTGATAAGGTTCACGTAAGAGAATAGCGCGTGATAGCTTCTGGCACGCCTGCGCTTGCATGGATAACATCCGCTGGAAACGGAACATGACATCGCTATAGCGGAAGTGATCGCGCAGGGTCTGGTATTGAATATGCGATGAGCTGGCACGCTCATGAATATCCTGCGCCACGAAGTAGTACTGTAAGGTACGGCGAGTTCCTCGTTGACCGCGATCGCCGCGCAGGCGCGTCAGTAGCGAGGTTTTCGTCATATTTAGCGTGGTGACTAACTGCCCGTTGGCTATCGCCAGATCATATAGCGGAGCCTGGCTTTCATCTTCAATATCGGGATCGAACAGGCGTGACTTGAGTTCCAGATAGTGGGCCAGTTGCTCATAACTACGGGCGAGGTTGTCCTGCAAGGGACGGATGGGGAAGATAAGATGTCCGGCGAGTGTGAGTAAATTATACCAGACTGCGCCCGCCAGCAAAAACAACGGCTGAAGGTACCACTGACTGTAGAGGGTCACTCCCAACATGGTATAGATGGCGATTAACAAAGCGCCAAAGGCGATTGTTGCGTAGCGCTGCCCCAGTCCGCCAAGCAAAATAAAGCCGATCGTTGAAGCCGTTAACCCTGGTGCAAATAGCCAGGGCCAGGGAAAGAGAAGCTCCACGGACGCTGAAGCAATAAAGAAGCACACGAGGGTAATAGCCAGATTCCGCAGGCGTCCTGTCAGTCGGTCATCAAGGTCGGTCAGCGCAGCAGCCACCACGCCGAGGGTTAAAGGGATGGTCAGTTTTACTTCGCCAAGCCACCATGGGAATGCGGTCGTACCGCAGAGTGCAATAAAGATCCTGATGTTATATAACCAGGCGCTGTTCCAGGTGTAGCGGCGTAGCAGGGGGCTAAGCATTTCGGAGTTCCATTCAATTACTGAAATCGACGACGGGCATTGGCTTCACGTGCGGCACGGGCGGTTTCAACAGAGACCACGCGGCGACCCACAGGCCACAGAGCAATCGCTGCGATTTTAAAATTCGCGATCCCGACAGGGATACCGATGATCGTCAGGCACTGCGTGATGCCACAGAAAATATGCATCAGGCATAGCCACCAGCCAAAGAAAATAAACCATACAATATTCAGCAGCGTCCCTCCCGCGTTTAGCAGGTTATTTTTCCCCTGGGGATCAAGTTCATCAACATGAATGGCTTCATTCCCGTAAGGAATCAGGGAAAGTTTGGTTATTTCCCAGCATGAGCGAGTGAGCGGCAGCGTAAAGATGAGCACGATGCTGACCAGCGTTGCCAGTAGCCAGCCGAGGGTGGTGGCGAAACCGCCAAGGATAAAGTTTAAAATATTCAGAACGGTACGCATAAACCCTCTGTTTCATTCCGTGGATAATAAGACCCGACCATTGTAGCGTTTTTTGCGCTGGAGCACCCGGTCGCTGGCGGTTAAACTTAAAAACATCCAATCTGATTGAAATTCGACATTATATGGAACTTAAAGCGACAACATTGGGCAAACGCATGGCGCAGCATCCTTATGACCGGGTGCAACTGCTTAATGCCGGGGTAAAGATTTCCGGTGATAACCATGAGTATCTTATACCTTTCAATCAGTTATTGTCTGTCAATTGTAAACGCGGGCTGGTATGGGGCGAGCTGGAATTTGTCCTTCCCGACGATAAAGTTGTGCGTTTGCATGGCACCGAATGGAACGAAACCCAACGATTTTATCACCACATGAATACGCTCTGGCAGCAGTGGAGCAAGGAAATGAGCGAAATTGCCGCTGATGTACTTCGCCAGCAACTGGCGGAGGTGGCGCGTTCCAGCGCTGATGGTAAATGGCTGACGCGTGAGCAGGTTTCAGGTATTCAGAGTAAAATACGCCATGCTATCAGTGGATTACCGGTGCCGACACGCCGCCTTGATACTTTTGATAACTGTCGGGAGCTGTGGCGGCAATGCCAGAGTTGGTTGAGCGATACGGAAAAGGCCAGACTCATTCATAACCAGTCATTTACCGAATCAATGCTGGAACAATATCGAGGTTTTTTTGCCGGTGTGGAGTCATCGCCGCTGAATCCTGCTCAGGCGCGTGCAGTAGTGAATGGCGAACCTTCAGTGTTAGTCCTTGCCGGTGCCGGAAGTGGTAAAACCTCGGTTTTAGTTGCGCGCGCGGGCTGGCTATTGATGCGGGGAGAAGCGGCTCCTGAGCAGATCATGCTACTGGCATTTGGTCGCCAGGCGGCGCAGGAGATGGATGAACGTATCCGCGAACGCCTGGGGACAGACGAAATTTCCGCGCGGACGTTTCATGCTCTGGCTCTGCAGATTATTCAGCAAGGGAGTAAAAAGGTTCCGACAATTAGCAAGCTGGAGAGCGACAGCGGCGCGCGACAGAAACTGTTAGTACAGAGCTGGCAGCAGCAATGCCAGGAGAAGAAAGCGCAGGCTAAAGGGTGGCGTCTGTGGCTGGAAGAAGAAATGAACTGGCAAATCCCGGAAGGTGCTTTCTGGCAGGATCAAAAGCTACAGCGCAGGATCGCCAGTCGTCTTGATCGTTGGGTTAGCCTGATGCGTATGCATGGCGGCTCGCAGGCGGAGATGATCGCGGGCGCCCCGGAGGAGGTGCGCGACCTTTTTAGCAAGCGCGTGAAGCTGATGGCGCCATTGCTTAAAACGTGGAAAACGGCGTTAAAGGATGAAAATGCCGTCGATTTTTCCGGCCTGATTCATCAGGCGATTAATATTCTTGATAAAGGGCGGTTTGTCAGTCCGTGGAAGCATATTCTGGTTGACGAGTTCCAGGACATCTCTCCCCTGCGGGCCGCCTTACTTGCTGCGTTACGCCGACAAAATAGTCAGACCACGTTATTTGCCGTTGGCGATGACTGGCAGGCTATCTATCGTTTTAGTGGGGCTCAGCTCTCCCTGACTACTGCTTTTAATCACTATTTTGGCGAAGGGGATTGCTGTGCGCTGGATACCACCTACCGATTTAACCGTCGGATAGGCGAGGTAGCGAACGGATTTATCCAGCAAAATCCCCATCAGTTGACGAAACCGCTAAACAGTCTGGTTGCCGGGGATAAAAAAGCGGTAACGCTGCTGGCGGAAAACAAGCTTGATGACCTGCTTGATAAGATGAGTGGTTATGTAAAACAGGAACAGAGGATTTTACTGCTGGCTCGTTACCATCATTTGAAACCGGCGGCGTTGGATAAAGCCGCCACGCGCTGGCCGCACCTGCAGCTCGATTTTATGACGATCCATGCCAGTAAAGGGCAGCAGGCAGATTACGTCATCATTTTGGGGCTTCAGGATGGGGATGATGGGTTTCCGGCACCGGCACGGGAGTCAATTATGGAGCAGGCATTATTACCGCAACCAGAGGATTTTCCCGATGCTGAAGAGCGACGTTTGTTATATGTTGCTCTCACTCGTGCTCGCTTACGCGTGTGGCTATTGTTTAACAAAGAACAACCGTCACCGTTTGTTGACATGTTAGCGGCGCTCGATGTGCCTGTGGCGAGAAAACCATAATGACTGGCGGCTTTGCCGCCAGCGTGGGTTATTTCAGACGCTCGGCGAGGTAGCGCTGATAATCAGGGATCAAAATATCAACAGAATCGTTGAAGCCCGGAGACTGGATAATAAAGTCGGCTGTAGAAGCATTCGTGGCAACCGGAATATTCCATACCGTTGCCAGACGCAATAGAGCTTTAACATCCGGGTCGTGAGGGACCGCATTTAACGGATCCCAGAAGAAAATCAATACATCGATCTTTCCTTCTGATATCAGCGCGCCTACCTGCTGGTCGCCGCCCATTGGGCCGCTCAGCATGGCGCGAACTTCCAGCCCGGTAGCACGTGAAACCAGATTACCAGTCGTTCCCGTTGCTGATAGAGTATGTTGAGCCAGTAGTTGCTGGTGGCGCTCAACCCATTTCATCAGCATCTCTTTGCAGTGATCGTGAGCAACCAGCGCAATATGTTTGCGCGCTGGCAAGGTTCGTGTTGTGAGTTCCATTATTTCTTTCCACATTTTAGCCTGTAGACAGATTACTGGAAGTGACTGCTGCTGCAAGTGTCGGGATGAAAAAATTTGACGCATCTGCCGGGCAGGACCCATGCTGGTTTATCCGGATTAGCATACACTTGGGCTAAATAGCTGGAGGATGAAGATGAAAGAGAACGATATTGCAGGCATTCTGACCTCAACGAAAACTATCGCCCTGGTCGGAGCGAGTGACAAACCCGATCGCCCAAGCTATCGGGTGATGAAGTATCTTCTGGAACAAGGATATCACGTTATTCCCGTCTCCCCGAAGGTGGCGGGAACCTCGTTGCTGGGGCAAAAGGGTTACGCCACGCTGGCAGAGGTGGAGGAAAAAGTCGACATGGTGGATGTTTTTCGTCATTCAGAAGCCGCGTGGGGCGTCGCGCAGGAGGCGGTGGCTATCGGCGCGAAAACGCTATGGTTACAACTGGGGGTGATCAATGAACAGGCTGCTGTCCTGGCCCGGGATGCGGGACTTAACGTGGTAATGGATCGTTGTCCGGCAATTGAGATCCCGCGTTTGGGGCTGGCTAAATAGACTAAATCCCGTCATATAGGGCGGTTCAGGAACCGTTGATCGCATCTTAAACTGCGGCGCTATAACTTTATGGCGTCGTCTGCTTGTTCAGAGAAAATCAGCCCGGGCCAGGGGGCAACGCTTTTACCCAGAACCGATATGTCTGGAGACTGTCGCGGAGTCGACCAATAAAACTCCGTCGGGCAAGCTAATATGTCGAAGGTCGGTTGTTTCATCCGGCATTATTTCATCATGGATGCAGGGTTGGGAGATTTTTTTATCAGCCAGATATGGCTATTCGCGCGGTGTTAAAATTAATTACGCAGCGCTGGTGCCAGAAGCTGCTGGCGAATCGTTCTTGCCAGTTCATCCATTGAGGGTTGTTCCGGATGTTCATCGCGGGATTCGCTGCTTAGCTGTGCTTCCGCGAGGTATGTGTGAACCGGCCGACCGAGATCATCTTCCATCACCACATGATACCAGGGTGCCATGCGCAGTTTATCATTAGCGGCGATTTCATCTTCTTCCGGCTCCGTGAGCGAGTACTCTGGATCAACATCAACTACCACGCCCAGGTAGCCCAGAAGCGTGTGGCGAACTTGTTGGCCGATACCGAATTTGCTGGCTATCATAAGCGCCTCCCGGGAGATATTATTCCCTGCTATACCTGTCATACTTCAAGCTGTACGTGTATTGGTCAGGATTACCTGGCTCATCCCTGAGCGCTCCCCTTCAGGGCCAACAACGTTTTGTCCTGCGGCTTGAATCAGTTGGGGTATATATGCGGGCCGATTCTCCACTTTTCAAGTTACATGATGCGACAGGCAAATCCTTTCAGATACAGCCCTTCCGGGTAGGTTGCAATCACCGGATGATCGGCGGCCTGGCGGAACTGTTCTATAAATTGTACATCACGTCCGGCATCAATTGCGGCATCGGCAATGATTTTCTGAAATAAATCACTGGTCATCAGGCCGGAGCAGGAAAACGTCAGCAACACGCCGCCAGGGTTCAAAAGCTGGATCGCCAGCATATTGATATCTTTATAGCCGCGACAGGCCCCCATCAGTTGGCTTTTGTTTTCAACGAATTTTGGTGGGTCCATCACAATAACGTCGAATTTCTCGCCGGAATCGCGATATTTACGCAGTAGCTTGAATACATCGTCGCGGACGAACTCTGCTTTTGCCAGATCGAGTTTATTCAGCATAACATTCTGTTTTGCGACGTCCAGGGCTTCCTGAGACGTATCGACACTCACAACCTGGCGGCAGCCGCCCATCAGTGCGGAGATGGCAAAACCGCCGGTATAGGAGAAGCAGTTCAGCACGCGTTTATCCGCAACGTAGCGGCGAGTTGCCAGGCGGCTGTCCCGCTGGTCGAGGTAGTAGCCGGTTTTGTGCCCGCCCTGAATATCCACCAGCAGCTGCATTCCGTGTTCGGTAATCGGCAGCAAAGCTGGCGGCAGTTCGCCGACTATCGGTCCCTGCGTCAGCGCCAGCCCCTCTTTTTTACGCACGGCGACATCGCTGCGATCGTAGATTGAGCCGTTCGGGAACAGCTTTTGTAGTGCGCTGATAATCGGCGCACGCTGGTATTCCGCACCGGCGCTCAGTAACTGCAAAACAAAAAAGTCACCAAAACGGTCGATGGTGACGCCTGGGAGACCATCGGATTCACCGGCGATCAGACGATAGCTGTCAAGGCCGTCACGGGTCGCCAGCCACTGGCGCCAGATTTGCGCCTGCTGCAGGCGTCGCTCAAAAAAGGCGTTATCAATGTCTTCGCTGCGGTCAAAACTCCAGACGCGGGCGCGGATCTGCGAGGAAGGGGAGTACGCGCCGCGGGCCAGCCATTTCCCTTGAGAATCAACGATATCGATAGTTTCTCCGGCATGGGCTTTGCCTTCCATCCGCGCGACGGCGCCGGAGAAAATCCACGGATGGCGACGCAGCAGGGATTTCTCGCGTCCTTTAGTTAACACTAAGCGGGGGAATATGGAATCTGTCATGGAGCTACCTTTAAGTAACGGATGTCGGCACCGAAAAAATGGCGCGTAGGTTAGCACAAGTGGCTGAGGCAAGCACTATTCCATCGGCATTGACAGGTGAGCGTTTCGGCACAAAATGCAGGCGCTTTGGCATAATAAAAATCACGCCGGGATCTTACCGTATTTTCTCACCCAACGGAGGAAATATGATGAAAACAGGATTGAAATTAGCTGTCGCGATGATGGCGATCATAAGCAGTACGGCGACTGCTGCGCCATTTAGCATCAGCAGCACGGATATGCGCGATGGCGAGCCTCTGGCCCTGACGCACTGGTTTAGCGGATTCGGCTGTAGCGGTGGTAATATTTCACCGCAAATTGCATGGAAAAATGCGCCCGCTGATACTCGCAGCTTTGCGGTAACCGTTTATGATCCGGACGCGCCGACCGGCAGCGGCTGGTGGCACTGGACGGTGGTGAATATTGCCAGGCAGGTAACCCGTTTAGCCGCTGGCGCCGGGGACAAAGATAACGCTAAACTGCCTGCCGGGGCGGTACAAGGGCGTAATGACTTTGGCTATGCGGGTTTTGGCGGCCCTTGTCCGCCTGCTGGAGATAAACCTCATCGTTACCGCTTTACAGTGTGGGCGCTTGATACGGCAACATTGCCCATTGATACCGGGTCCGGCGGGGCGTTAGTCGGTTTTATGTTGCATAGCCATGCAATCGCCAGCGCGCAGTTAACCGCCATTGCTGGACGATAAATTAACAAGGCGGTCTGATGCGGAACATTCATTTTCACCATAAGGCTTTAACGGCGACGGAAATTACCTCCCGGCGTTTATATAAGCTGCACCGTGTTACGCTTTTTTCTCCTGCGCTATGTCGGGTAACTCGCGGCAGTAAGGTGATTGTGCAGGGAGTCAGTCAGATGCTGGCTACGCCGCAGCAGCTAATAATTTTGCCGTCAGGGGTTGAACTTGACGTTATTAACCAGCCGGAGAATGGACTATTTTGCTCCGAGCTGTTGTTATTAACCCCGGAATTGTTAGCTGATTTTAAGGCTCGCTATATGAACGAGCCGCAGGGCGGGCGTCTGACCTCGCTCTGCGCACCGCTGGCTTCTGAACTGGCGTTTATGTGGCAGAGTGTTTTGCAGGCCGTGCGTGAAGAGGTTTCCGCAGAGTTACAGCATCATCAGGCGATGGGATTGCTATTGGCGCTGTACCAGGCGGGTTACGCATGGCCGCTTCTCAAAGAACGGCATGAAGATTTAACCGGTCAGGTAAGGCAAATTATTATGCTGTCACCCGGCGAGTCGTGGAGTGTTGCGAAAGTGGCTAAGATGCTGTTTGTTGGCGAATCAACCCTTCGCCGCCGTTTACGGCAGGAATCCCGCAGTTTCCGCCAGATAGTGGAAGAGGTGCGTATGGCCTATGCTTTGGGACAACTGCAGTCGACGTCAAGGCCGATCGGCGAAATTGCGCAAAACAGCGGCTATCTCTCCGGATCGCGCTTTAGTGCACGTTTTCGTCAGCATTATGGATTATTGCCAAAACATGTACGCTGAAAGTATTTGCTATCCTCAGCATTATGTCATTAGCCGGAAAGGAGAGTGAGAATGACGACTGTCTGTACTATGGCGTGGGTATACGGTTCTGTTCAGGGCGTCGGGTTTCGTTACTCAACTCAGCGTGAGGCGCTACAGCTCGGGCTAACGGGGTACGCGCGCAATCTTGACGACGGTGGTGTGGAGGTTCTTGCCTGTGGTGAGGCGGAGAAAGTGGCACAGCTGATTGCCTGGTTGAAAGCAGGCGGGCCCCGTAGCGCGCGGGTTGACAAGGTTCTCACTGAACCCCATCAGCCCACCAGAGAGTGGCAAAAATTCGCCATTCTGTATTAGATGCACTTGACCGGTTTAGGCAGGCCGGCGATTTTTGTCGCCTGCTTAGCCGGGCCTTTCGGGAACAGGCGGTAGAGATAACGGCTGTTGCCTTTCTCTTCGCCGAACGTGTTCGCCATGGCCTTCACCAGCATGCGAATGGCCGGCGACGTATTGAATTCCAGATAAAAGTTACGCACAAAGCGCACCACTTCCCAGTGCTCAACGGACAGAGTGATGCCCTCCTGTTCAGCGATAACTGCCGCCATCGCTTCACTCCACTGGGTCGTATCCTTCAGATAACCTTCGCTATCGGTCTCGATTTCATTGCCTTCAAAGATAAACATAATTTTCATATACCGCTGAAACTACTCGCGGCAGTGTAGCAAAAAATAAGGCCCTGCATAAGCAGGGCCTCGGAACAGTCGGGAAGTACGTTAATCTCTGCTGGCGAAGCCAAGAATGCTCAGCAAGCTGACGAAGATGTTGTACAGCGAGACGTACAGGCTAACGGTCGCGCGGATGTAGTTAGTTTCACCGCCGTGGATGATGTTGCTGGTTTCAAACAGGATCGCGCCTGAAGAAATCAGGATAAATACCGCGCTGATTGCCAGGTGCAGAGCCGGGAGCTGCAGGAAAATGTTCGCCACCATCCCGATCAGCACTACCACTACGCCCGCCATCAGCATACCGCCGAGGAAGGACATATCTTTACGGGTGGTCAGCACGTAGGCTGAGCAGCAGAAGAACACCAGCGCGGTGCCACCCAGCGCCAGGCCGATCACATCGCCCATGCCTGCAGACAGGTAGGCATTCAGCATCGGCCCCAGGATATAGCCCAGAAAACCGGTAAAGGCGAACGCAGAAATGATACCCGTTGGTTTATCCGCCGTTTTATAGGTCAGGAACATCAGGCCGTACATACCGACCAGCGTCAGAATCAGACCCGGAGAGGGCAGCATCAGCACCGTGCTGGCTGTGGCAGTAATAGCGGAAAATGCCAGCGTCAGGCTAAGCAGGAAATAGGTGTTACGCAGAACTTTGTGCGTGCTGAGCAGCGATGAACGGTCACGCGACGATGTAATTATACGATCCATGAGTCACTCTCTTATGACAGATGTAATTAATAATGAAGCATAAAAAAAACATGGCTGCCGCCATAGTGCTTTTACCCATCTTTACTCAAAACCTGGCGATTGTATTCAGCATATTATTTCAGATTATATGGCGTAAGTAGCATGCTTATACATTCATCTTCTTAAATTCAGATCTAAATCTGATAACTTACTGAAAAATATTGCTTTATATCCATTGTATGATTAAGTCTGGATAGGGTACAAACGAAACATAATCAAGGCAAGGACATGAAATCACAAAAATATAATCACATCACACGCGTATTGCTGGCAGTCGGCCTGTTCTCAATGGCCACGCCGGCACTAACCGCTCAGGTGCCACCGGGAACGGTACTGGCAGAGAAGCAGGAGTTAGTCAGAAATAACGGTAGCGAGCCATCGTCGCTGGATCCGCAGAAAGTGGAAAGCGATGTTGAATTCAATATTGTCAGCGATCTCTTCGAAGGACTGGTCAGCGTTTCACCGACTGGGGAGATTCAGCCCCGGCTGGCGGAGAAGTGGGAGAATAAAGATAACACCGTCTGGACGTTCCATCTGCGCCCTGGGATAACCTGGTCAGATGGCACGGCGATTACGGCGCAGGATATTGTCTGGAGCTGGCAGCGTCTGGTATCGCCGCTTACGGCGTCTCCTTATGCAAGCTATCCCGGCAATATGCATATTGTTAACGCGGCAGATATCGCGCAGGGTAAAAAAGCGCCTGAGACACTGGGGGTAAAAGCAATTGACGACGCGACCCTTGAAGTGACGTTAAACCAGCCAAATGCGGCGTTTCTCTCGATGCTGGCGCACCCGTCTTTGGTTCCGCTCGATAAAGTGTTGATATCCCGTTACGGCGATAAGTGGACCAAACCGGAGCATATGGTGACCAGCGGGCCTTATAAGCTGTCTCAGTGGGTGGTGAATGAACGCATTGTCGCTGAGCGTAATCCGCGTTACTGGGACAATGCACATACCGTGATCAACAAGGTGACATATCTGCCGATAAGCTCTGAATCCGCTGACGTCAACCGCTATAAAGCCGGGGAGATCGACATAGTTTATACCGTGCCGATTAATCAGTTCGCTCAGTTAAAAAAAACCATGGGCGATCAACTGAATGTTTCACCGCAACTGGCGACCTATTATTACGAATTTAATACCACCAGGCCGCCGTTTAACGACCCGCGCGTACGGCAGGCGCTGAATATGGCCCTCGATAAAAACATTATCGCCGATAAGGTGCTGGGGCAGGGGCAGCGCCCGGCCTGGCTTATCAGTCAGCCTGATATCGGCGGCGTGAAACTGCACAATCCGGATTATGCCAGTTGGCCGCGCGATAAACGTATCGCCGAGGCGAAAAAACTGCTGAACGCGGCGGGATATAACGATACTCATCCGTTGGTGTTTAATCTGCTTTATAACACTTCGGAATCGCACCAGCGGATTGCCATAGCCGCCAGTTCGATGTGGAAAAAGAACCTTGGCGTTGAGGCAAAGCTGCAAAATCAGGAGTGGAAGACCATGCTGGACACGATGCATACGCATAATTTTGATGCCGTGCGCTACGCGTGGATTGCCGATTATGATGATGCTTCTACCTTCCTGAATAACTTCCGTACCGGTGATAGCGAGAACACCAGTCAGTACAGCAACCCTGCCTATGATGACGCGTTGCGTAATGCGGCGAAAGCGCCTGATACGGCGACGCGCGGCAAGTTTTATCAGCAGGCGGAGGATATATTGGGCAAAGATGTGCCAGCCATTCCAGTTTATCACTATGTGCGTACGCACCTGGTGAAGCCGTGGGTCGGGGGATTCACGCCTGACAGGCTGGGGTATTACTACACCAAAGATATGTACATCAAAAAACACTAATGCGGAGAGGACGGTTTGCGTCGAAATTTTGCGCGAACCGCATGAATTTCAGACGAATAGCGCATTTTTGTTTATTTTTAAGGCGGTTGAACAAAATCGTACTTTACAGGCTGAACAGAGGTGTTTATAGTGCGCCCCATACCGGAAGCGTGGCCGAGCGGTTGAAGGCACCGGTCTTGAAAACCGGCGACCCGAAAGGGTTCTAGAGTTCGAATCTCTACGCTTCCGCCAAATAAAACAAGGGGTTACCGAAAGGTAGCCCCTTGTTGCTTTTGTCGTTTAACCCATAAGTTGATATGGTCTACATTTGTTGTAAAGTAAAACCTCTACATATAGAGAGGATTAGCAAGAGAACACGAAAAGGGGTTCATTTGCCGCTCCTTCAGCAAAATGTGGCAATCCGGCTTATCACTGGTGGCTATTTGCAGCGGTTCTTTATATGTGGCGATAGATAATCACCACATCAGAAATGTTACTGGCTCCCTCAGATCGAACAAATAACTATCGTCCGAGTGCTTTATCGAACTCTGCCCAGCAGTTGCTCATATCGATAACGCTATGGGTTTTCCGGGCTTCATCGATTTTAATCGCGGTCAGACCGGCCTCCAGCGCATCAATGACGGAAACCTTCAGCGGAGTGCCCTGCTTCAGATGTTTGACGATCTCTTCCGCCATCAAAGCATCCGCGCCATAGTGGCCATCGTAGGCATTTCCGGCATAGGTTTTATCTTCAAGCCGGGCACGCGTACGCGCGTCGTGAACCCGGAAGTAGTTACGCACAAAATCCCCTTCTGCCTGGCCATCGGTGCCGATCACGCAAAAGCGGCGAAATTCGTCAGGTACGTTGAGATTGGCATGAAACGCCATCGTTCCGCCGTTGGCATATTCCACGATGGCCGTCTGATAATCGACAATATCCGCATCGCTGTCAAAGACGTGGTCGGTACTGGACCAGCCGCTGGGCTTCTCATGATAAACCGGCGATTGCGCCGTGATCTCACCGTCAGGCGTGTGGCCCGGGGTGAATGACTTCTTGCCGCCGAAGCTGGCGACACGGCGTGGACGCTCGCCGACCAGCCCCTGATAGAGATCGATATCATGGCAACATTTTTCCAGAATATAAGGCCCGGCGTAACGCTCCAGGCGCCGCCAGTCGCGCATGAAAAACGCGCCATGATAAGGGGGGATATGTTCAGTCGCTTCAATAGACGTGATTTCTCCCAACTGGCCGCTGGATTTTGCGGCGACCAGATCCTGATAGAGCGGTGAATAGCGCAACACCAGGCCGACAATCACTTTATCTTCGCCGTAGCGCGCGATCAACCGTGCCAGCGCCATGCTCTGGGCTTCATCAATCACCACCGGTTTTTCGGTGAAGATGGTGTAACCCGCCTGCAGGCCGGCCTCAATATGTTGTAGATGCATAAAATTCGGCGAACCGATCATCAGCAAATCAAAGCCGCCGCTTGCCAGCATCTGTTCCAGTGAAGAAAAGGCTTTGCCCGGCTTAATACCAAATGTGCTTAGGTTCGGCAAACCTGCCGGCGCAGGATCGACATACCCCACAATAGTGAAATCCGGATCGGCTTTCTTAAACTCTTTCACGACGTGGGACATACGGAACCCTAACCCAACAATGCCTACTTTCATGTTCAACCCTGCCTGCTTAGAAATATGCCCGATGAAAAAGCGAGTGGGTTAACGATATCCCACGGCGCATTGTTCAATTTAACACCATCAACTTATTACGCCAAAAAAACTAAAGTCAATATTAAAAGTTGGTAAAAAAATTAATAACTTTTAATTTATTGATTTTATTGGTTTTAAGTTTTAAATCTTTTCCATATTTATTTGTTATTGCGATTTAAGTTTTTTTACCCTATCTTTTCGCTCAGAATTAGAGCGGGATTTGACGGTAACACCCCAATCATTCGAGTTGCAGGGCAACAGCCCCCGGGGCGTGATTGAACAGCGCTTGCGCCAGCCCCGGGGTAAGGCCGCATGCCGGCTCATACAGCTAACGCACCTGCAATTTGAAGTATGACGACGGGTATGATGACCCACGACCGGGAGGACAGCCTTGCGTTCTGAGTACTTCATCAGCGTTGACGGCGGCGGCACGCAATGCCGTACGCAATTAATCAATAAAGAGGGCCAGACCCTGGCAAGTCTGACCGGCGGTTCCGCGAACATCTGGAGTGATTTTACCGGCGCGATGACGCAGGCGACGCAACTGATCGCCGAGACTCTGCGGCTGGCGGGGCTAGGGAAAGAGCACTATTCCGCCACCACGGCGATCCTCGGGCTCGCCGGCGCGAATGTGCTTTCCGCGCGGCAGCGGGCGCAATTATGGCCCCACGATTTTGGCGGCTGGCACGTTTTCTCCGACGTGGAAACCGCCTGTCTGGGGGCCCATTCCGGCCAGCCTGGCGCGGTGTTGGTCATCGGTACCGGGAGCCAGGGGGCGGTCTGGGATGGCTCAGGGTTTCACTGCGTCGGGGGATGGGGGCTGCTGCTGTCTGACCACGGTTCCGGCTCGCTGCTGGGCCACCAGGCGTTGCGTCTGGCGCTGCAGGCGCATGAAGGGCTACAACCCATGACGCCGCTTACCCACGCACTGATGGCGCAGTTTGACCATTCTCCGCAATCATTGCTGAGCTGGTCGGCGAGTGCGTCGCCGGCGCAGTGGGGGCAGTTCTCGCCGCTAATCTTCGCCCACGCTGCTGAAAACGACTCCAATGGTGTCGCACTGGTCAAAGCGCGTGCCGATGAGACGACACTGTTGATTAACCATCTGACTCATCAGGGGGATTATCCTGTGGCATTGATGGGCGGCCTGGCGGAACCGTTATTACCCTGGCTTGCGCCAGAGGTGCAGCGGCAGATTGTCCCGCCGGCGCAAAATGCGCTGGCGGGAGCGTTGCAATGGGCCCTGGCCCGTAATTATTAGTCATTCTGTCCGGTGGAGCATGGGGCTGCGTCGGTCTTTTTTTGGTTAAAACTGTCATGATAAATGCGCCTTCCATAACCACCCGCATCCTCCGGCTGATTGTTGAATTATCGCCAGTGAGCCAGTCAGACCTGAAAGTTCGCAGCGGATTAAGTATGTCTACGGTATCCCAGGCAACTAACAGGCTGTTAACGAAAGGGATTATTCAGGAACTTGGGTTGCGTCGCGAATCGATGGGGCGGCCGAAAACGCTGCTCGGGCTGAATCCCGATTATGCCAATGTGATTGGCGTGCAACTGAATGCGGAACGCAACCTGATCGTAATGACCGATCTGGCGGGCAACCTGGTGGGCGAGCAGCAAATGCCGGCCGGAGAATTGACGCCACAGCAACTGGTGCAGTCGCTGGCCAAATTCCTGAAAACGCCGGGCGACCGTCATGTCGGGGCGATTGGCCTCGCGCTGTCCGGCCTGGTGGATCCGCAAAGCGGCTACTGCATTCGTTCTACCGTGCTGAACTGGGATAATGTACCTGTCGTACAGCAGTTAGCCGCGCGTTTTCAAATTCCCGTGTTTATCGAAAATGACGCTAACGCGCTGGCGCTGGCGACACAGGTTTTCGGTCAACTGGGGCAGGCGAAATCGGCGGTCGTGGCCACCTATGGTAAAGGCATCGGTGCAGGTATTATCCTCGATCGGCAGCTGTATAGAGGGCGCCACGGTACTGCCGGAGAGATTGGCAACGTATTGCTGAGCGACGGTTCCGGAGAGACCCTGGAAAGCGTGGCCTCGTCGAAAGCTATCTTACGCGCGCTGAAAGGCCAGACCGCTGCGAAGACGCTGCTGGCACTGGATGAGCGTCCATCGCCAGAAACGCTCGCGGTGCTGAAAAATGCCGCGCAGCATCTTGGCGTTTCCCTCGCTAATCTGGCCGCCGCCTTTGATCCCGATGTCGTTTATCTGGCGATGGAGCCGCATATGGCGTCGCGTATACTGCTGGATAAAGTTACACAGGTTTTTCAGACCTACCGACTTAAACTCTCCCCCCAACTGACGCCGCTGCAGTTTTTAACCGATTCCAGCCGTATGTGGGCGCAGGGCGCAGCGGGGCTGGCCGTCGATCGTCTGATTGATTTGCTGTCAATGGAAGAGGAAAATGATAACGAACAGAACAGCCGAAAACGGGGCTGATTAATTGATATAAAATAGATGCGCCCGTTACGGGCGCATGAGGCTGATGACAAACCTGATTTAGATATTGTGCTCGCATTTCTGCCGGGTGGCGGCTATCGCCTTACCTGGCATGTAAAACCAATAATATCATCATGTTATGGGTTTTTCGTAGGCCCGCGCAAGCGAAGCGCCGCCGGGCAATTCCGGAAAAACGCACTTTGTCAGCAATCTGATGCGCCCGTTACGGGCGCATTTTGCGTTAGCGAATACGGATGCCCTGCTGATCAAAAATACGGACCTGCGCTGGCGGGATCCCTAGCTCCACCGTCTGGCTGGTTTCGATATTTTCGCCATGGCGCTGTTCGACGACCAACATCTCCTCGCGGCCAATATCCAGATAAATATAGTTAGTGTGGCCCAGTTTCTCGATAAAAGAGACCCGTGCGTGAAAACGGTTCTGTGGCTCCAGTAGATGGCCTGGCAGAACGTGTTCAGGGCGAATACCTACCCATAGCGTACTTCCTTCCGCTGGCTGAGAGCCAAGTGGGCAGACTAATGCCGCCATATTCAGTGCCGGAATTTCCAGTTGCACTTCGCCTTCGCGGGCCGCTCTCACCGTCGCCGGTAGAAAGTTCATTTTAGGCGAGCCGATAAAGCCGGCGACAAACATGTTATCCGGATCGTGATAAATCGCCAGCGGCGAGCCGGTCTGTTCAATACGCCCCTGACGTAACACCACAATTTTATCCGCCAGCGTCATCGCTTCCAACTGATCGTGGGTGACATAAATCATTGTGCTGCCGAGTGTTTCATGTAAACGGGCAATCTCAATGCGCATCTTAAGACGCAGCTCGGCATCAAGGTTGGAAAGCGGTTCGTCGAACAGAAATATATTAGGCTGACGGATGATAGCGCGCCCGATAGCCACACGTTGACGCTGGCCACCGGAAAGCGCGCGCGGCAGACGGGAGAGATATTCCTTCAGGTGTAATTTTTGTGCGATGTCATCCACTTTTTGGTTGATTTCCTCCCTGGGCCGCCTGGCCATCATCAGCGGGTAGGCCAGGTTATCGCGCACGCTCATATTGGGATACAGAGCGTATGACTGGAAGACCATCGCGATACCGCGTTCAGATGCCGGCTGTCTGGTCATGTCGGCACCGGCGATGAGTAATTGCCCCTCACTAATCTCTTCCAGACCGGCAATCATGCGTAAAAGGGTTGATTTACCGCACCCTGAAGGCCCAACGAAGACCACAAATTCACCGCTATTGATGGTCAGATCAAGACCGTGGATCACGGTCAACTGATCCCAGCGTTTTTTTACATTACTCAGAACCAGATTGGTCATTTCGCTTCCCCCTCAACTACAGCAACTGCCCCATATAGATGGCATTGCGGCGGAAAATATGCCGGAAGCCCATTTTTTCGTAAAACGCGCACACCGTCTCATTTTGCAAACTCACGCCGAGGTGAACGCCGCTAACTCCTCGCGCGCGCAGCGCGGCGAGCTGATGCGCAATCAGCCGCCGTCCCCATCCGCCAGACTGGGCGACGGGCAGCAGGTTTATATGCAGATGCGCGGGCCAGGATTGCGAAAGTTCCTCGCTTGCGCGGGCAGGATGACGAATCTGTCCGAGGACTTTCATATCCAGATCCGCCAGAGGTTCCCGCTGAGCATATTTTTTTTGCAGCACCGGCCACCATTCGCTGGCCAGCTTGTTTTCGAACGCCTCCGTATCCGGTGCTGCCACGACATATCCCACCACCGCGCCGTCCAGTTCGAGGACAAACGCAAAATCAGGCTCGTATAAGGCGTAGGGCACAACATACAGCAGGCCGGGATAGTCTGGGTCGCTGTATAAACCGGTGGCATTTTTACCCGCATTGGCCGTTTCCAGGCAAATAAGGCTCAGGGCTTCGCGATCTTCGGGTCGCACCGGGCGAATAACGCCACGCAGATCTGGCTTCATGGATGCTCGCTCATTGTTGAACAGATTTACGCCAACTTAATTAAAGCGCACTTTTTTTTCAAGAAATAATAATTAGGCATTTGACGTTAAATGACCGTAGAACATTTTTTCCGTTTCACCAGCGAGAAGTCGCACTTATGACGCGAATTGTGATCGGGGTAAAATCTGTCTGAATTTATTGCTTTTCCCACTGCCGCTGCCGTTTGCAGGAACATTATCCGAGAGTGAGTATACGATTTTCATATGCCATCTATTTGAGATTAATGAATATTATTTTGTGTAGCATGAAAAACCACTATTCAATCAACTATGATTATCAGGAATGGTAAGACGTAATTTTAACCAGTTTATTATTCTGATTATCAGCGGATAAGTTACGGCTTCACCAGATTATGACCGCGATCTAACCGTGGAAAATGGAGTTTGACTTTGTTTTTTATATAAAGTAAGTGTATTCGTGATGTTGAATTGTGCATCGCCAGTTGCCGAGTGCGGGAAGTACTCAAGGCAGATTCGCAGGGAGGTTTGTCCTGTTTGTGTCCATGAGAGTCCAGTCCTATGTGTGATTCATATAAGGTTTGCCGTTCCCGTATGACAGGTATTACCGCGCTCGCGACGCTGGTTTTCGCTGCGCTCTCGTCCCCGGCTATCGCCGCGACGGTGACGCTCTCTGCGTGGGATATTTATAACTATCCTGAACAGAGCGCGGTCATTGATAATGCGATTAAAACGTTCACCGCTGCCCATCCCGGTATTCAGATCGATCGTTCCGTACATGCGTTTGAAGATACCCGCATCCCGCTAAAACTGGCGCTCTCCTCCGGCGACGGGCCGCAGGTGGCGCAAGTCAATCAGGGCGGTGGCGATATGGGCGCGCTGGTGAAAGAGCACCTGCTTGCTCCGCTTGATGAGTATGCGACCAAGTACCAGTGGACCACGCGTTTTCCTGATTCCATTCTCAAGCGTAACCGCTGGTCGGAGAAACAGGACTTTGGCAGCGGTCATCTTTACGGCGTCGCGAGTCTGGGGGAGATGGTGGGGCTGTATTACAACAAAGCCTTGCTGGATAAAGCTGGGATCCCGGTGCCGAAGACCATGGCTGAATTTAACCAGGCGCTGGAAAAACTGAAGCAGGCCGGCACGCCTGGGCTGATGCTGGGATTACTCGATGGTAACGCCGGGCAGCAGATGCTCAGCACCTTATGGGAGGTGCAGATCGATAGCAGTAAACGTCAGGCTCTGGATAAGCTTATCTATGATGTCGGTGGTAGCTTTAAAGATCCGGCGCTGGCTAAGGCGGCGGGAATGATGCAGGAGTGGAACCATAAGGGGTATTTCTTCCAGGGGTTCCAGGGGATTGGTCATGACGATGCGGCGACGCTGTTCCAGAGTGGCCAGGCCGCCTTCTTTATCAGCGGGACCTGGTATATGGGGCAATTTAAGGCCAATAAAGATATCCATTTTGCCGCGCTGCCGACGGTGCCGGGGGTCAATAAACCGCTGATGGTCGGCGGGACCGACCTGCCATTCTCCATCACCAGTACGGCAAAAACCGCGGAGCAAAAAGCGGCTGCTGCACAATACATTGATTATATTGTTTCCGATAGCGTCGCCAATGAGTGGCTGAAAGCCGGTTTTCTGCCAGCAACCTCCTCAGCCAGCGCTACGCTGCCGAAGGACAATCCGCTGCTTGCCGATGTCTACCAGACGTGGGTGACCGTCAACAAAAACGATGCGCTAGGGCATTATCTGGACTGGGCGACCCCGACGATGTTAACCACCCTGAACCAGAACGTACAGTTGCTGATGGCTGACAAAATCACGCCAAAACAGCTGACTGAAAATGCCGATCAGGACTACCAAAAATATCTGGCTTCATTAAAACACTAATTACGGTGAGGTGAAAACTGCGCCATGCTCAATCGCTCACGTTTGAGTAATACGGTCTATATTCTGCCGGCATTACTGGTTTATACCATTTTTCTGCTTTTCCCACTGCTCGCCTCGCTGGCGATTGCTTTTACCGAATGGGATGGCAGTACCCGACCGCTGTTTATCGGGTTGAGTAATTTCGTGCAGATTTTCAAAGACGGTCAATTCTGGACGGCGGTTGGCAACAACGTCATCTTCATGTTGTTCTACACGTTGTTGCCCGTGAGCCTGGGCCTGGCACTGTGCAGTTTTCTGAGCCAGTTACGCAACAATAAAGAGCTTACCGTACTCCGCGTACTCTTTTTCCTTCCCTATATCATGCCGATGGCAGTGCTTGGGGTGGTGTGGCGCTGGTTGTATAACCCCGCGATGGGGCCAATTAACCAGTTTTTGCGTGCTGTCGGTTTACCCCATCTGGCTCTCGCCTGGCTGGGGGATTTCGACTGGGCTCTGCCGGCCACCGGGATGGTGGCGGTCTGGTACTTCTTTGGCTTTTGTCTGATCTTATTCATGGCAGGCATTCAACGTATGGATCCCTCGATTCATGAAGCGGCGGAGCTGGACGGCTCATCGCACTGGCAGAAATTCCGCCGCATTACCTTGCCTGCGCTGTTGCCTGAGATTCGTATCGCGCTGATTATTACGATTATCGCCAGCCTGAAAGCGTTCGATCTAGTTTATGTCATGACCCAGGGTGGTCCAGGAACCTCCACACTGGTGACAAATATGTATATGTATCAACAAGGGTTCGATTTACGCCATTTTGGCTATGCGTCGGCGGTGGCTATCGTCAGCCTGATCATTGTGCTCGGTATTAACGGCATATTGCATATCGTTATGCGGGAGAAAAAATAATGCCTCAGCGATCGCCCATTTTCTCGCGTGCCTTTCTCTGGCTGCTGGCGTTACTGACTATCGCCCCTTTCCTGATGGCGCTGCTGACCTCTTTTAAAACCCAGATGGAGCTGTTTCAGGGGGTCTTTAGCCTTCCTCAGTCGTTTAGTTTTAAAAATTATGTATCCGCCTGGGAAGATGGTCACTTCCGCATTTATTTTGTTAACTCGGTGCTGGTGGTGTTCCCGGTTGTGATAATGAGTATCCTGCTCGGCGTGCTTTCGGGCTTTGGCTTTGCATTTCTACGCATCCCCGGGAAAACGCTCTTTGCCTTACTCATGGCGCTGGGAATGATCCTGCCCTCCGAGTCGTTCATTATCCCGCTGTATCATGAATTGCGCTGGATGGGGCTGACCAATACCTACCTTGCGTTAATTTTACCGCAGGTCGCGCTGTCGATCCCGTTTACCACCCTGATGGTGGCGACGGCGCTGCAGCAGGTGCCGAAGGAGCTGATTGAAGCGGCGATTATGGATAACACCCCGCGTAAGCGTATTTTGTGGAAAATTTTGCTGCCGGCTATCTGGCCGACCCTGTCAACGCTGGCGCTGCTGCTGTTTATCTGGACGTGGAACGAATTTCTTATTCCACTGATTCTGGTCAATCAGGAAGAGCTGCGGACGCTGCCGGTTGGTATGATGTTCTTTCAAAATAAAAACACCATTAACATTCCTGTGCTGATGGCGGGCGCGATGATCGTTATTTTACCGCTGGTGGTCATTTTCCTGATTTTTCAGCGTAAATTTATCAGCGGCGTTACTGAAGGGGCGGTGAAATAATATGCATATTACGCTCAGCGAGCGGCCTGATGTTCCCGATGACGCGCCGGTCACGGCATGGATTCAGCAGGCGATAGATCATATTGCCGCAGCAGGAGGCGGGATGCTGACCCTTCCCGCAGGCCGCTATGTGACGGGGGCGCTGGTTCTGCCCTCGCATTTTCATCTGTACCTGCAGCGCGGGGCTGAACTGATCGCCAGCCCGGATTATGCCGATTATCAGGCCGGGGAAACGCTGACGGTAGCGGAGCAGTCGCAACGGGGGCTGATTTATGCTTACGATCAGTGCAATATCACGCTTAGCGGCGCCGGTTCGATCAACGGTAACGCTGATTTCTGGTTCTCTCCGGTGCGCGACGAGCAGGGGTACCGGATGCCGGCCAGGGAGCGCCCGAGGATGATCGTGCTGGAGTCCTGCCAGCATGTTTGTTTGCGCGGGATACGCCTGTTTAACGCCCCGATGTGGACTGTGCATCTGGTCAGCTGCCAGCATGTGGTAGTCAGCCAGTTGACGATTGACAATGATATGACCATGGCTAACACCGATGCGCTGGATATTGACAGCTGTCAGTTTGTGCACATTAGCGATTCGCTGTTTAGCGCCGCTGATGATGGCATTTGCCTGAAAACCACCAACAAACCAGGCAACCTGCGCGGCCCGACCCGCCATGTCACCATAACGAACTGCACGCTGCGCTCTTACAGCTCGGCGTTTAAAATTGGTACTGAGACCGTTGACGATATTGAAGATATCACCCTGCGCGATTGCACGATTATCGACAGCAACCGGGCGATTGGCATTATCAGCCGCGATGGCGGGCGGTTCCGGCGCCTGCATTTTCACAATATCTCTTTTGTCTGCCGCTACGTTAACGCCTGTCACTGGGGACGCGCCGACCCTGTTTTTATCTCCAGCCGACGTCGCGACCCCGTTGTGGCGCCGGGCGCGATAAGCCAGGTGAGTTTCAGCGCGTTGCGCGGACATGCCCAGGGGGCGATTAACCTGCATGCAGAAACGGCAGGGGAAATCGACGATATTCATTTCAGCGAGATCCAACTGCAGCAGCGATTTAGTGAAAACGCGCAACAGGGCAGTTACGATATCCGGCCTCCCTGTAACCCGGCACAACCGACGGGTAGCGGTCTGGATAACGCCTTTTTACTCAATCCGCTAACGGGTGAGCCTTACGGCGTCGAACGCTACCCTGGCGGTATGCCGGCGCTGTTTGCCAGCGGCGTGACCGGGCTGCGGCTGGACAACTGCCTGTTTGAGCGTCCGACACCGATTCCTGAAGGCTGGAATCATGAGGCTGTAGTGGTGGAACGGATAAGCGCCGTCGAAGACTTGTCGCGCAACGGTAACGGGAGTTAACGCCCTTAAAAGGCGAGGGTCACGGCTTCGCAGTTCCGCTAGCTTGTATGCCTTGGGTTCCTGGCATTGCATGGGGCTACCTGGTCTGTCAGAACAAAGAAACTATTAATTCGAAGATGCTACTCTTATGATTTTAATCCAGTCTTTTCAGGTGCCTTTTAATGGTGAAACTATCTATGCTGAAAGTACATTTGGCCGCAATGGACATATCTTGATGCTTCATGGCGGCGGTAAAGATCGAAAGGTTTTCTACAAGTACCGCGTTCTTATGGATGAGTTAGGCGTTGGAACGACTGTGTTTGATTTTTTAGGTCATGGTGAGACTGGTGGTGACATGCATGAGTCCTCTCTTTTTAGTCGTACGATGCAAGCAAAGGCGGTGATTGCTTATCAGGGGCTGGCGCTGACAGGCTGTATGGGCGTAAGTATGGGGGCGTATAATGCACTTCAACTGAGTAAAGAGGTTCGACTACAATCTCTAATCCTCATGGTGCCCGGTGTCTATTCAATGCCTGCTTATAAGGTTAATTTTGGTCCTGATTTTTCTGCAATCATACGCCAGTTCCGAAATTGGGAAGAGACGGATGCCTGGGATATAGCCGCTGAATTCACGGGGAATTTACTTGTTATTGCCGCCGAAAATGACACAATAATTCCATCTGAAATACCGAAAAGACTAGTTTCTTCAGCCTCCCGCACCTCACAGAAAAAACTTCTGACTATTCCTGATGCTGGCCATAATAATATATGGCAGAATTTAATGTTCTCACCAGACTTATATGAAAAGGTATGCTCTGCTTTTGATGAATGCCTGGTAAATCAAATTGACAGGCTCCCAGTTGATTAATGAGTTTTAACGTTGCATTAAAGCTGACAGAATGACAATGATCGCGTCATGGTGAATATCAACCGCTATTTTTTCTGTAACGATAGTTCCTTTATTGATTAACCGTCATGCTGGCCAGGCGTGCTTATCACCGACTCAACCCTGCATTCGGAGGCAAGTGCTGCAAACTGCCGGTCCGCCACTGGGCGAAGCAGGGAATAACATTGCCAGAATATTATTCTGGAACGGTCTGAGTCCCGGTCCGGCCCTGTAGGGTACGCAGGCAGACCTGGATCGTTTCGCAGCAGTAGCGTCCAGTCATTGACCAGTTCAATCAGCCGAAATAGTGCCGTATCGCTTTGCTGCGGTGCCTTATCCCAGCGTGTCTGGAAATCCAGATGTGCTGCCCGGATACTTTCAATGTCCCATGTCTGCCGGACCAGCGCGAAAAAGCGGCCGGCATCCGGCGCTTTGCCATGAAAGAACTGAATATCGTCCAGTATTTCCACAGGAAGTATATCGGTCAGCAAACGAACGGCGTCAATCCGTCCCGGCGCCAGCCATAAACGAGGATCAATCTTACTAAACCCGGCCCAGTCAAGTCGTGTGTGAAACTGATAGCGGGACGTCTCCTTGTAGGATGCGTCCATGAAGAACAAAAAGGTCCAGATGTCTTCGCCACAACCGAAGGGAGTGGTCGAGAAGATCCGATCCCGTCCCTGGGTCAACTGCATTCTGCACATGTCGGTTAGGGAATAATGGGCAGTGCGGCCATGTTTAACACGGTTTAACAGCCCGCGTTCGACCATGCGGGTCAGCGTCATGCGCACGGTGATTTCCGGTAGCTTGGCTGGAGACAGTGCGTCAAGAAAAAAGCGGGTCGGAAGAAAAATCGGCGCCGGTTGTTCGAGCAAATAAAGTCCCAGCAGGCCGAGGATGAGACTTTGAGTCGATCCCGAAATAGAGGTGGTTATGGTTGTCATCGATCCCCTTAAACTTTACATTTTTTTCTTAAAGTATATTATCAGTATAATATTAAATGGCCCTTGATGAAAACCAGACACTTCAGGATGGTTCTATGAGCACAATATTGCCCGATCATCGTTTTGGTCTTGATGTTATCTACCGCCCGGCAAATCCGCCGGAAACGCCCGATTCTCATGCTGAACCGTTGCATCGGGATTCGCGAATCCTGCCGCAAGGGTATGTTCATCAACCGGATGCTATGCCGTTGCCATGCGCCATTCGTCAGGATCGGGATGCGGTGGTCAAACTGACAAGCGGCGCTGATATTTATGTCGACATCTATCGACCTGTTGATAGCAGACCGGTTCCCGCTATTCTGGTGTGGTCTCCGTATGGTAAGACAGGAGGCTGGTGGACGGTTAATCTGCCCCCAGCCAAATTTGGCGTACCTGCGAACGCGGTGTCAGGATTGCAGTGTTTTGAAGCGCCCGATCCCGCTTTCTGGGTAAACCGTGGCTATGCGGTCGTTATTGCTGATGCGCCAGGCTCCATGCAATCGGGCGGAGATATGTTGTGGTGGGGCGCAGCCGGTGCGGCCGACTCTCACGATATGGTTGAATGGATTGCCGTACAGGACTGGTGCACGGGCAAAGTTGGTATGTCGGGTAATTCGCAACTGGCGATTATGCAATGGTTTACGGCCGCTGTCCGGCCACCACATCTGACTGCGATTGCCCCGTGGGAAGGATTGATTGACATGTACAGGGATAATCTCGCGCAAGGCGGCATTCCTGATCCGCTGTTTCAGCGTGATGAAATCTACCCCCGGCTTTACGGACTCAATCGTATGGAAGACCCCTCGGCGATGATCGAACGCTATCCGCTGATGAATGATTACTGGGCAGACAAACGCGTGCAGCTTAGCGCTATCGATATACCCGCCTATGTTGTCGCGAGCTACACTAATCCCCTGCATGCGCGCGGTACGCTGGAGGCCTTCAACGGCATCGCCTCTCAGGAAAAATGGTTACGTATTCATAACAGTATGGAATGGCCCGATCTCTACGACCCACGCAATGTTGAGGATCTGGCACATTTTTTCGATCATTTCCTTAAAGGCGAAGAGAACGGCTGGGAAGAAACGCCGAAAGTGCGGATGTCGGTTCTCGATCCGGGCGGTACAGATGAAATCGGGCGGATCGAAACCGCCTGGCCACCGGAAAGGGCAGTCGCGCAAACTTTCTTCCTCGATGCTGCGCAAAGAACATTTACCACTACACCTGCGGCAGAATCGGCAAGTGCCGACTACCTCAGCAGCGATATTCAGCAGTCGCTGGTTTTTGAATTTTCGGTCGATGAGGAGATGGAGTTACTGGGATCTTCCCGACTCCGTCTCTGGGTTGAGTCGGACGGGGCTGATGATATGGATCTCTTTGTTCAGCTTTACAAAACCAGCGCTGATGGACATAAGCGCTATCATATCTGCGTCCCTGGCGAAGAAGCGCAGACCGGCATTCGACATCTGGAACGGGATGGGCGTTTGCCAGCCATGCTGAGCTATGCCGGGCCAGAGGGGCGTCTGCGTGTTTCCCATCGCGCACTCGATGAGACGATTTCCGGGCCATTACAACCCCATCACCGCCATGATCGTGAGGAACGCCTTGTTCCCGGTGACATTGTGCCTGTGGATATCGCGATTTGGCCGACGGCACTGAAGATCCATTGTGGAGAAACGTTACGGCTGGAGATCGCCGGACTGCCGCTTGGTGGTTACGCGCTGCCCGGTATGCCTGGGGGTTTTAACATTCCGACCCGTAATACAGGGCGGCATATTATCCATACAGGTGGGCAATATCCGAGTTGCCTTGTGATGGCACTTGTTCCTGCCAATAGAGGAGTCGATGCATGAGCACATTCGAAATACGTACTTATACCTTGAAGTCTGCTGCCGCAGCGATGGCTTATCAGACGATCTGGCTCAAACATATAGAAAGTCTTCACCACTTTGGCGTTACCACTCATGGCGTCTTCTCTGCGCCCGACGATCCGCGACGGGTTATTGCCCTGGTGAGCTATGAGGAAGGGGCGTCAGCGGGTGACGTTACCGAGCGCTATATGGCAAGTGAACTCTTTCAGGCCGACATGGCCGGTTTTGACTTTTCAGATTTCGTTTCTGTAGAGGCAACGGCATTGCTTCCCGCACCGTTTTCACCCCTGAAATAGCGTTTTCCATCGCTCAATACGGCGGTATGGAGCTCTTCTCTGCTGGAAAAGGGCGTGTCAGACATCCCGCCGCGTTATTCTGCTGCAGCTACAGGTCTGGAATAAATTCTACCTGTATATTGCGTCAGTTATTCGTAACTATGACCAACATTCGGAAAAGAAATTAACCGGGAATTATCATGATGATTAATAATTTTGAAATGAAATATTCATTGAACGGTATTATTACACGTTGCTTGCGATCCAGTAAACGTCAACAATAGCTGGTGCGTGGTTAACGTGTCACTGCCTGTAACAAGCTGTTTTTTTGGTTCTTTTTGCCACTGTTGATCTGATTTGTAAAAAAATAGGATGTATAGCAAAAAAAATGTGATGTAAAACGCAAATATTTTTCTATATGTTCGATAATATTTAACACGAATTCAGCAATCCTGTGGCTGTTCCATACTCATAATATTTAACACCTGCCGCTTATCGCCTCTCGTAGCATAAGAGACGTCTTGCGATTACATAAAAAGTATCGGAAAGCGTACAGAATTATCCATTCCACATCATCCAAATTGCGGGTGTCTGCAAGCGCGCAAGTCAGCAGAGGCATAACTGGTGCTATGAGTGGCTATTGCTTATCGCTGGCAAGAGGATGATCTGGCGCAGCAGGTCGTTACTTAAATCAGGTGAGGGGAAAATGCCTACATATTATTTTTTACCCACGAGAAACGTTTTCGGTGAGGGCAGCGTAAAAGAAGCTGGCCAATTGGCAGCGACGTTAAATGTTAAAAAGATATTGATTGTGACCGATAAATTCCTCGCGCAAAACGGTATGGCGGAAAGGGTTGCGGGGATCTACCATGACGCTGGTATAGAGACCCATATTTTTGGTGAGGCAGAACCCAACCCCACGGACAGAAACGTTGAGGCCGGTATCATTTCTTATCGGGAGAACGGCTGTAATGCCATTGTTTCACTTGGTGGCGGATCTTCTCACGACTGTGCCAAAGGTATCGGTCTGGTGGCCGCTAACGGCGGCAATATCAAAGACTATGAAGGTGTTGATAAATCCAGCAATGATATGATCCCGCTAATGGCGATCAATACCACCGCCGGGACGGCTTCTGAAATTACGCGTTTTTGTATTATCACCGACACTGAGCGCAAAGTGAAAATGGCCATTGTTGACTGGCGCGTGACACCGCAGATTTCCATTAACGACCCGGAACTGATGGTAGGAATGCCGCCTTCGCTGACCGCCGCAACCGGTATGGATGCGCTGACGCATGCTATTGAAGCTTATGTGTCGACTATGGCTAATCCGCTTACCGATGCGGCGGCATTAAAAGCCATCAGGATGATCACGCAATATCTCCCTAAAGCGGTGGCCAACGGCGAGTATATGAAAGCAAGGGACAACATGGCCTACGCGCAATATCTGGCCGGCATTGCGTTTAATAATGCCTCTCTGGGGTATGTTCACGCGATGGCGCACCAGCTCGGTGGTTTCTATAATCTTCCTCATGGCGTTTGTAATGCCATATTGCTTCCCTATGTACAGTCGTTCAATTTAATGAGTAATCTCAATCGGTTCAGGGATATTGCCGAAGCAATGGGGGAACATGTCAACGGCATTTCCACGGATGAGGCCGCGGTTAAAGCTATTGTGGCTATCCAACGATTAAGCAAACAAGTGGGTATTCCGCGTGATTTGAAGAGCCTTGGTGTGCGGCCGGAAGATTTCGCCATCATGGCCGATAACGCTAAAAAGGATGTTTGCCAGTTGACTAATCCCCGTAAAGCCTCCAAAGAGGAAGTCATTGAATTGTATCGGCGGGCATATGAAGGTGAACCCGCTCTGTAACGCTTGCCATGAGGTGCGATACGACACCAGCCGAGGTGTTTGTCCACATCCCGCTGCAGGGATTGTCCGGCGAGGCGGAACTTCTTTCCTGAGCGGCGGCGATTAAAACACCGTCATTTCACTGTTTTTGACAAGAATAAAGGCGCCGGATATGTTGCTGGCGCCTTGTGTTGGTCATTCAGTGTGCGCTTTTCCCGTTTCAGCCACTCAGACTTATTGGAATACACTCGCTGCTGTTATCCGTCTGAATCCGTGCCGGCACGCGGTTATCCAGCACCTGAGAGCTTCCATTATGCTGACCACATCCTTGCCTTTCAGCGATTTTCCGTTATGTGAGAGGCTGGATTTGACCCTATATATCCAGATGTCTTTTCTCTCTTACGGTTTCGTTTTCTGCTGACGTTAAGCAAGGCGCTGCTCCATAAGCATTTCTCTTACATTCGCCTCAATGGTGTACAGTCCGCCGCTCCATTCCCGTACTTCTTCTGTCAGGGGGGACTGGCCGCGAATGTGCGCATCATGTATCTCACGGCGGGCATGTGCCCGGCAGGCCGCCTCTGTTATCTGGCCACTGCGGCATAGCTCATTAACCCCGGCATATGCATCCACCTGTAGCCCAGAGGTGAAACCGGTAGATGGGGCTGCCGGGGATACCTCTTCTGTCTGGTGGGAGAGTCGGGGAACCACATTGCCGCTGGCAGTGCTGGCCCGGCGTCACGAACATACGTCCATAGCCGCCTGGCCCTCATTTTCTTATTGCCGGCAGTTAGACCCGTATCTTCTCTCGTCCTGAAACGAGGAAAATTTACTGATGTTTTGAGCGTACCGCGTAAGAAAGAAGAACTGGCAAATCAGTATTGTTATGTTATAGCATAACAATAAAAATGAAGGGTCATGTTTTCGTACTGGAAAAGCATATGCAGGTGCAGTGTTTAAACTTGAAGATATCCTGGCATCAATCTACGGGGATTCTCATGGATTGATCGCTGCAATTTCACAGCAATATGACAGACATTAGAGAAGTGTGAATGCTTGCCTGGATGGATCAACAGACCCTTGATGAAACCTTATTGACTGCAGAGAGTGGCGCACCAGTCAGCAGAGTTGTTTTGATAACGCCATTAAAGAAGAAGAACTCATCGTGCGCAACGATTCAGGTTAATCCGGACACAACGAATATTTGAGGAGATGTAAGGTAATGTCTGAAGTCAGTGCAAGTTTTCATGGAGATAAACGCCTGCCGGTTACTGTACTTTCGGGATTTTTGGGAGCAGGGAAAACGACCCTGCTTAACCATATTCTGAACAACCGGGAGGGCCGTCGCGTTGCCGTCATTGTGAATGATATGTCTGAGGTAAATATTGATGCAGCCCTGGTGAGGGAAGGTGGTGCGGAACTCTCCCGTACGGATGAAAAATTAGTGGAAATGAGCAACGGTTGCATTTGTTGCACATTGCGTGAAGATCTTCTTCTCGAAGTTAATCGTCTGGCAAAAGAAGGGCGTTTTGATCAGCTAGTCATTGAGTCTACAGGTATTTCTGAGCCCCTTCCTGTTGCTGAAACGTTTACCTTTGCGGGGGATGACGGTGAGAGTCTTTCGACGGTGGCTCGCCTTGATACCATGGTTACCGTGGTGGATGCGTACAATTTTCTGAAAGACTACGGTTCGAAAGACAGCATTCAGTCACGCGGGGAATCGTTAGGTGAAGGTGATGGAAGGCGCGTTGTTGACCTGCTGATCGATCAGATTGAATTCTGTGATGTGCTGGTCCTTAATAAAGTTGATCTTATCAGTGAAGCGCAAAAAGAAAAACTGATGGCGGTTTTACGTTCGCTTAATCCACGGTCAAGAATCGTTGTTTCACAGTTTGGACAGGTTCCGCTGGGCAATATACTTAATACCGGGCTATTTGATTTCGAGCAAGCCGCTCAGGCGCCTGGCTGGCTTAAAGAACTCCGGGGCGAACATACGCCGGAGACAGAAGAATATGGGATTACCAGCTTTGTCTTTCGCGCCCGCCGACCTTTTCATCCAGCCCGTTTCTGCCAGGTGATGGAAAATAAGCTGGATGGAGTTATCAGGTCAAAAGGTTACTTCTGGCTGGCCAGTCGTCCGGAATTCGCTGGTTCATGGTCGCAGGCTGGCGGCATCGCTCGGCAGGGACTGGGGGGAATGTGGTGGGCAAGTGTGCCGAAAGAACGTTGGCCAGAGGACGCTGAGTCATTGAAGTTTATCATGTCTAACTGGATAGATGGCATTGGTGATGCCCGTCAGGAACTCGTTTTTATTGGGATGGATATGAATGAATCAGAACTGCGCAACAAACTGGCTTCCGCCCTGTTAACGGATGCTGAAATGGCGGAAGGGCCTCAAAAGTGGCAGCATTATCCCGACCCTATGGAACCCTGGTTCGAGGAATGAATCGAAGACCCCGCTTTTTAGCTCATATCTGATATTAGCGATAATGTCCTTCGACACTTTTTAAAATGAACGGTGTTGAGCACCGTTTTTAATCACCTCACCAGAACCTACCGAAATATGGTGCAGGTTTATTAGCGCTGATTTATGGGGATCCCGCAGCGCTGTTGCGGGGGGATTAATATTCAGCGCCAGCATTTTACAGATACCTTCACGCTGCTGGCGGGCGTCAGAAAGGGAGACGGCAGGCCAGGCACCCAGCGCAATACGGGTCTTTTTGCCGTTTATACGGTACTTGAGATCCCAGAGACGGGAACCACCAGGCTTGACCAGCAGATACAGACCGTGGGAATCGGAGACTTTAAAAGGTTTTGCGGATGGTTTTAAGTTGCGGATTCTCGCGTCGGACAGGGACATATGGTGGTCACTCCATTATCGAACTAACCTGACCCCAGATTTGACCACCAATTTTTCCCGATGCGGAGGGTAAAATCAAAATACATCGGGAAGAGTTTTCACGCTAACCTCTTGAATCAATATCAGATAAGGATTCGCAAAGATGCATGAAAACAAAAATTTGGCTCCTCTGACTGGGATCGCCTTTGCCAGTAACTGGCTAATAAGTAAGCTAAACCTGAATTGCTAGTCTGTCAAGACCACCAGAATGACCACCATTAAACGCTGTACTGTAGATCACGTGGATGTATTGCTCTGTGAATTCACGGAGCTAAATTGATATAAAAAATTAGTCGAATATTACTAACATCATGGCCACAATGATCATTGTGGCTGATTATTTATGGTATGAGATTTTTAATTATGACATAGGTAGTGTTAATAAGTTCTTGCTGTTTGTTAAAACTTCCTGTTCATTATAGCTTCAATTTCACTTATAAGAAATACGCATTTCTCTAAAAAAATAGGATTAATGCATTTGTATTTTTTATGGAATATTACGAAGGAAAGCAGATAAGAACGATATCCCAAGAGTTTATTTTTCAGTTGCGATGAGTAGAACTTGGCTTCAAATTTTTCTTTATTTTTTTTATATATAAATCTTTTGAGTTTTAGGTTAAATACTTTAATGCATATATGCTTTGAAGAGCTACCCTTCTTGATTTCATATAGTGCTTTATATAAGGGGTTTAATTTTGAAGACGACAATCTAATATTTCCACGGCTGTTATCTTTTAAAATATTTTCAATGACATATCCACCTAAAGAAATAGTCCCTTCTTTATATAAATACTTCGACTTATTTAACTTGAATTTATTAATGGAGAGAATGGATGCAATCTCATTTATAAAAAAAGTGCTGCTTAATATATTGTTTTCTTTTTTTGTTGAGAACAAAAGATCATCTGCATATCGTGTATAAGTAATTTTATTCTTATCACAAAATTTTTGTATTAAAATATCAATTTTTCTAAAGATAACATTAGATATTGATGGGGAAGATTTAAATCCCATCGGAATGAATGTTTTTTCGACCCCGTCTAATTCCGCAGTCAGAGTCACACTAGCCATGAATGCATCTAATAAGGATTGTTTCTCTTTTACCAAAAACTCATCGGAAAAGTATACCGAAAAAGTATCACGTACAATATTTACATCTATGCTATGAAAGAATGAAACAATGTCAAGATGACAATATTTGACATTTTGGGTATGAGGCTCTAAATAATGCAAGTATGAGCGCTCTTTCCTAAATGCAAAACTCGATGCACTTAAAGGTATATTTTTAAGTAAGAATTTTTCAATTCTGGTTTGAATAGAGTAGTGTGGGGATGAGTGAGCTAGAGAATAGAATGTTTTATTTTTGTTACTGATTGTTGATACTTGATTCTTGGCAATTGGTGGTATAACTCCCCCTGCCTCGAATTCATTTTGAAATGATGTTTTAATAAAAATGTCAGTATAGAAATTTTTATCAATCTTGCTTATTTTTTCTTTCATAAAGCTTCTTCTCCGATACCAAGACCATCTTTACACCCCGTGAGGCTTAAAGCGGCCATCGCGACAATTGGCGGCGGCAAACTAGTGTTTGCAGGGGCTAGGAACGACAATCGTTCAGTGAAACTCCCCTATATCTATCGAAGAAGAAGCTTGCTCTATTATAGATATAATTTCAGGGAAAAGGAAGCGTAAATTCTCGGCTATCTTATCAGCATTTTCTTGCTCTAACTTAGCTATCGTAAAATCCAAAAAACTGGTAACCCAGCCACTAGTTTTTGTGGTATAGGGGAGTAAGAATTTAAGCTCATTGCTTTTATATTTCTTTATTGTGGCTGTAATAGATGGGTCTATTCTTTGACAACTTTTTTTCAGATTCATTTCTAAACTTATAAGTGTGGCAGTTTTCCCTCCAAAAAGAAGTCTAAATAGGGTTGTAATTTCTTTATTGTTTTTAAAATCTCCTTTAATGCTTTTTTTAATTAAAAAAAGAGCCCTTTTTTTAACCTTGAATACCAGCTTTTGCTCCTCTGGATCTAATATACTTAAATGAGTTGAGAGAACAAAAGCCGAATTTAATATACTTATAGCCCCATCTTTAAGATTGTACGTTCTCATTAAGCCAGCAAACATTTTTTTAGGGTTTTCATTATTGACGTCTAGCTGGTTAAAAACGATATGACAAATCCATCTGTAAAAGTATTTTAAAGAATGCTCATTTATTAATGCACCCTCTATTGTAGTTGTCATATAATTAAGGTTAAATGATTTTAACAGCTTATTGAAATTCCTCACAAAATTTTCAATTCTAAATGTTTTGAAAAACAAGCCATCAACCGACATTTCCTTCTTAGACTTATCCGCTCTTATTATTTCCTTTGCGCTGTCAATTTTTTTTATTAAGAATGGATTATAAAAACTTAAACTGCCTTTTCGTATTAATTTATTAACTAGAGAAACATCACCATCCAGACTTAATATTTCATTTTTATAGTCAAGCTTAATCACCTTGTCTATATCTTTAACAATTAAAAAAGGAATTGCTGCTTGAGAATAAGTTGGGTTTATATTTCTCAGCATAACATCATCACTGGCGTATATGTCAATCCTGCCTAAATCAGGATAAATTCTAGCTAAAGAACTATTTTGGAAGACTTCCATTTCAGTGGAACCTTCTACGAAAAGAATATACTCACTGAAAAAAAGTCTAGCTTCATTATCGCTAAACATATTTATAAAACGCAAATCACTATATTGTGAATTTAATTTAGATATCTTTGTGGAGTATTTATTCTTTTTAGAAAAATGCAAAATCTGCTGATCTGTTGAAAAAAGTTTAATGGTTTGCTTTAAAATATTTGGTGCATGAGTGCTGAAAATTAAACAAGGATAAGGTGTTGAGTATTTTCCTGATTCCTTTTCGGGAACGCTTTTTTTATATCTATTATAAGTTGTGTGAATTGTTGTAATAAATTGCTCGCCAAGTTTTGGATGTAGTCCTATCTCGGGTTCGTCTATATATATGGTAGGTGTTATGAACTCGGTTCGTGATAACGAAATGAGCAACTTAATAATTGTTTCAATATATTTATGTGAATTTGTTCCATCAGACTGATGAAGGATATCTTCACCTGAGTTCGTGAAAACATGACCTTTCAATGCTATCTTAATATAATTAATTACTTTCTCTTTATAGGTGTATGGTTTTGTGTCAATTACATCAGTAATGCGAGTGATGTATTTTTTGTAGTCGCCATCTCTAGATGAAATATTTTCATCTAAAAATTTCAGGATTTCATCTTCGCTTATTTTCTGAAAGTTGAATGAATTAATGCTACTTATTATTCTCCATATGTCTTCCCAGTTGTATAAATCCATTCTACGTGTGTCTATATAAAAAAAAGGGAAGATAATTTTAATTAGGGATAAAAGTTTTTTATCTTTCGTTGACCATGATATTGAGTCATCATTTGATATTGTAAGTGTTAAGGAGTATTCGCTATTTTGTTTTTTCCTTTCGGGTGCGAAAAGTGCGGTGAATTTATTTTTATTTGGTTCTTTAAAAAGAGTGTTATATATATGTTTATGAAATCGAGAGTTATTATTAGTGCTGGTTACTATTTTCTTTATCCGGGTTGTATCATATGTAATTGTTATTATTCCAGAGGGCGTGTAATTCGAATTTAGAGTAAGAGGAATGCTCCGTTGCTCGTCTAATTTTTCATAAAAGTATTTAAATACTTTTAAAAGATTTGATTTTCCAGAGTTATTTCTACCAATAATCAAATTAAAATCTTCAAAGCTATCAATATATACGTCATCAAAGGAGAGTATGTTTTTAATTCGTATACTTTTTATTCCCATAAGTTATATCCCTGCGGTATTATCATGCATGTGTGTATAAGTATTAACTTAATTGATTTTTGAAAAAATAATTCAGTTAATAGGTGAATAGAACCCCTCTGTTATAAATAAGTGTTATTAGCAAGAGAGGGAGAGATTTTTACGTTGGTAATAGATATAACAACTAATTTTTATATAAGTACGCTACCGCCCATAGGCCTTATTGCTAATGGCCATGAATATAATAATTATCTTTATTATTGTACCATGTTATCGCTAATAATTTCAACCAAATTTTTAATATATATTTGATTGTATATATAACACCGATAGTATCTTTGTGTTTGTTCTACATAATTACTAAAAAAAGCAAAACTTCAAAGTGAAGAGTTTTTTATTTTATTATTATCTATAAAGGATGATCAAAATTATAAGACCATTTTGAATTTACTATAGTACATTTTTGGGGGCTCCGTATCATTGAGGTATTGCTAAGGGGAGGTACATATACTATTCGATAAAAAAAGCTGGGAAGTCACCAAGTCATTGGTGACTTCCCATTTGTATACACATTTATTGTGCAGGGTCCGCTATAAAAGGGAACAAACCGTAACGGCCATGATGCGGATTCTTGCCAAACATAAGAGACTGCTCACGCTTCATGATTGCATCAGGCGGGTCGGTGTTCTCAACAACGATGACTTGGGTGTCCTCAGGCAGCGCTTCAAGGTACGCGTAAAACTGATCTTTAAGGTCAGTACCGGTCAAATCATATTCTGTTCCATCTGGCTCTCTGTATGCCAGCAATGGAGAATCGAGTACAACGAATCCCGTGTGTGGTGTGTGGCGCTCACGGCAGAAAGCAAGCAGCCCGAGGGTGAAAGCTGCATGCGTAATGGCGCGAAGGCCCTTACCAAAAGCACTACGCGACTTTCCAGCAATTACAAGATCTCGAGACTTGGAATCGAAGTACACATCCCCAACCTCTGGGAAGTGCCAACCAGTCAGTATGCCTTCAACAGTCTTAGCAAAACTATGGGCCACAGTGCTTGAGAGATCTACGTTAGCAACCACCCCAGCCTTCTCGTCTTCAGTGCCCTTTTCAAGATCAGCCCGACGGCGCTCCATGTCTTGAACAGTGGCATAGAGTGCAAGCGCTTCGCGTACCTCGGCCCGCTTGTCGGCAATGTCTGAATAGGACTTGCGAAGGGTCGAGAGCTTGGGAGCGAGGAATTCTTCAACTGACTCCGAAATTGACTCTAATTCTCGAACAACAGTGGGTATTCTGCGATCAAAGTTGGCGCCTTCGCGCTCAAGGCTTTGGACGGTAGCTACAAGTTCCGTGCGCAAAACTTCGATCTTGGCAATCTCCACACGTGCAGCCTGAACGACGGCATCAGTATCTCCATTACACCCAGTATCGGGGGAATGATGATCGGGGGCCGCTCCGCAAAGAGGACAATGCCCGGCACTCAGTACGCTAAAGAGCGTCCCGCCTTCTTCAATGGCACGTAGCCTTTCAATATCGGACAAGTAGTGTCTATCAAGCAGCCTGAATCGCTCAAGCATCGCACTTACCTCTGCACGTCGCTCTCGGCTTTCTTCCAGTTTTTTGCGTAATTCTCGTCGCTTCCCGGCAGCCTGCTGAAACTCATCTTCGGTGGTGTTTACCTGGGCCGCCTGTTGACGAAGTGAGGTGTTGATCTTCTCTAGCTGCTCCTTGAGTTCATTCGGACTCTTTGTCAACTCCTTGAGCCGGTCACCATAGTCTTCAAGAAGCTGATCGAGAAGACGCAATTGTGCCTTGCGCGATAACTCTTCCGGCTCACTCTTATTACTGGTGGAGACCAATGCGGAGTCGTCTGCTCCGGTTAAAAGTAACTTGAATGTGGCCAAGTTCGGCGTGTTGGCGGTGGGATTGCCATCAATAAGCGGTGAGCTTTGTTGTGTGATCTCCGTCTCATCGACGATCATCAAACGCGCAATGTTGCGAAAGCTTAAACTGAGGGTTTCGTTCCGGGAGTTTTTGCGAACACGCTTGCCACCAAGGCTACATAGATCCAGCAAGAATGATGAAAGGTTCGTATTGTTCTTATCGCTGTGTTTTTCGTCAAGCTGCGTATACGGAATTTCGTTTGTTGGTGGCGCCAGGTGCAAGTCTTCGTAGAGCCGAAAACCACCGCCATCTATGCTGCGCCAGAGTGTAAATGACTTCCCATCAAGGGTTTCAAGCCCCAATAGAACAAGGTCGTAGCCAACGCGCTCAGGGATATCACGCAGAGGCGGCTTTCCACCGAGCATGAAGTCGATGGCTTCGACAATGAAAGATTTTCCAGTGTTTGATGCGCCGTAAATGACATTGAGGCCAGTACCGAAGGTCACTGTAGCGGGTGGCTTTTGTGGCCCAAAAAAACCGAGAAAGCGCAAGCGTAAGCCGGGAGTTACTGCCGTCATGCATCACCTCCTAAGCTTTGCTCAATGCTCTGAAACTGTTCGACCCATTTATCGAAGAAACGGCGCATCATGGCTTTGAACTGTTCATCCGTCAGATCACCAATGGTTTCGACAAGCCATACAGCGCGATCCTTCAGGGACAGCAAATAGTTGGAAGATACTGATGACAGGAACGTTGCAGCATTTTCACCCGCGCCGTACTTGATTCCCTCGGATGTGACTTCGCGCTCAACTAGGTCACGGGTCATCATCAGAAGCAGTGATTGCTCAACTAACTTGCGGCGCACGAGCAATTCAGCAGAGCGCATTGGCGTCGGTGGGTGCAAATTGTCTGGTCCACCAATATCGCCCGTGTGAACAAGAAGGTAGTCAAAGGCCACAAGCCGCTGGAGGTCGTAGGTTTGCGGATAGGCAGCACCCAGAATCGAGACCGCACGGATACCCGCCTCAAGTGGGCTATTGAAGGTAATTGGCTTATGTTCTTGGCTCATGATCGTGTCCACCGAAGGCGCTCTTCGTTCACAAGTTGGTGGCAGATTCCGTCTCTATCCTTGGGGTTAGTACAAATGATGAGGGCGTTTGCCGTAATTTGCATGTCGCGGGCAGCCTTGGTGACAGCGCAGACCTTTTCGTAGCCGTCAGCATGGTTCCCGTCGTGCGTATCAATAACGCCATCATGAATGTCATCCAGCAAAGCTTCGAACGTGCCTGGCGGGACACTATCACGTGCGAAGACGCGCAGTGACTCAGCCTCATAGAACGCCTCGCGCTGGCGACGGAAATGATCCTTGAGTTTCGTCACGGGCAAGGCCGAAGGGTCAGTCACTATTGTTCCTGTGTGTTCGCTGTATGCGCCGAACAACTGCGTCACATAGCGACTCTCGGTGGCGGCAACTTCTTGGGGCGGCTTTTCAGATGCAGGCCGCGTTGGTAGTCCACCACCAAAGCGCGCTGTGTGAACCGGTGTGGCTCTGTGATCGTCAACAAGCTGAAGCGCAGTCTTGGCGTCGAAGATGGTAAAATCGAATGAGTCTACATAGGCACGAAGATTCGCGTCGAGTAACACTTCTTGTGTGCTAGTGATTGCATCTTTCACATGCTTATCCCAGTTAGCTAACAATTCCTCACGCAACTTCGTGTCATTCGAAAATAGGCGGCTAAGCGACGTACCAGCACCTCGTGGCGAAACAAAGTAGTAGCGACGAGGGACCGTATATTCACCTTTGTACGAGTACCAGATGATCTTCCCGAACTCAACCCAAACATCACTAGGCCTGATGGCATTGCCGTAGTGCTTGCATTGGAAATTGTCCCAAACCCCCAGCAGGCGTTCATCGCCAACGAACCCGGCGACATCAATACCCATATCGCCAGCACCAGAGAAACGCAGGACGTGTGCATACTTCGTCGTGAGGCAGTAATAAGCCCATTCCTCGACGAATCCCTCCCACTCGTCTGGTGAGTAGGTCAGTAGCCTTTGCTGCGGTGGAATAATGGGGCCGTTCGCCACCTGAGCTGCCGTAACAGCGGTTGCTGGGCTCGGCGGCTTATTGATGTCCATCCAACTCGCAGTCATAACGCACCTTGTGCTTGGCTATCGTGTGGGCAGAAATACGGGTTTTTGTGTATCTGCGCAGCCTGGACTTTCTTTGTGAAGAACTCTGAAAGGTCGTCTTGCTGCTCAAGCAGACGGACGATCTCATGAAGCGTGGATAGGACTACAACTTTGTGTTGCAGAAATTCACGTGCCGTAAGAATGGCTGGTTCTGTATAGTCACTGGCAGAAATGAAGATACCTCGAACCTCGGCACGCGACATGAGGCGAACAAGATGCTCTGAAATCTCAGGCTTACCCACCGGATTGCGATACCATTTCATTTCAACGAAATACAGAACACCACTGAGTTCAATGATCCCATCAATCTGCTCGACGATCCCTTCACCAGCCTCACCAACCAAATGAAAGGATTTACGAATGAGAACACCGTAGGCTTGAAAAAGATTGTTGAGAGCCGTCTCCAGCAATTTTCCTCGTTCCTGTGCAGTCGCAGTAGTGCCAAATAATTTATATAAACCCTGCTTGGCATTCTCGATTCTATAACTACGATCACGTTTTTCTGCTGCGATCCGCTGTGACTCAGCGAGGCGGGTTTGCCGTTCTTCTTCGCGGGCATTGTTCATGCGCGTGAAAGCGTCTTTTTGGTTGACGACTTCGCGGATACTGGCGACAAGACCTTTGGCCTTAAGTTGGTCTGCGGGCCAGCACGAATCAAAGTTCGCAAAGTCCACCACGCGCCGCAGCACTTCGCGCCGTTCACGGAGAGCATGTTCCCCCTTCGCGTTGAGGCGTTCAAGTACTGTGCGAACCATCTGGTACTTGTTGACATCCTTTGGTGCAGCCCTCAAGTGAACTGCAATGTCAGAAGTTATGTTGTCAGGTACTCCTGCGCCCCGGAAGAAAACCAGCACATCCTGCTTAGAGCGATTGAGCAACGGCACAACATCCACCAAGAGATTGAATAGCTCCGGTGGATAGTGAAATATGATGTCTGAAGGTGCATCATTCATGCGCTACTTCCCCTCCAAATACACTCATCAATGTAAGCCCTTCCGTCATAAATCTTCCCAATTCAGGCTTCATATGCTTGTTAATCTTACAATAGTAAACAGTTAGGCCAGTAGGGAGCGATCTGATAGCCATTCCTGATTCAACTTTGACAAACTCCAAATCGTACAGTGCCTACAAGTGCATCCAGAACTGCGAGTAATCGCTGAACCAATGAGCAAGCCGTAGTGCTTAGTCGCTGGTAATACTGCGTTTGCCGATGATGATCTGGGTGTTCCATTGGCTGGGACACCAAGTTGGCGCGCTAGCTCAATCGTTAACACACCACCAGCCTCATGCCATTGTGTGAGAACTTCATTTGGGTGACGGGCTGCTGCGGTCATATTACGCCACAAAAAGGACAGGCTATTACTCAACGGTAAGGGTTTTGAGGATGTACGTCAATCGTACATAAATTGAGTATAATCAAATACAATAAAAGTAAGTAGCGCATACAGTCGGTATTCCAAAGCGTAGGGAACATGCTGCCATGGAGAATTCAACATAGATCACAGCAAAAAGGGGGCCGAAGCTCCCTGCGATCAAAATAACCCCCATTCAGCGAAGGACACCGTGGACTCACCTCCGAAGTAAAGTGAGCCAATGTACGCATGTCGACTATTCCCAATCCTTTTTTAATCTGCACCCTCATCACCTTGCCAGCATGACTGGGCTCAGAGATACCACTCGGATGATTATTTGCAAGTATCACCGCTGCAGTGTTAACCCCCAAACCATTTCACCGCTGCGAACCAAGGGGCGCTAAGTCCGGCTATGCAGGGGCATAGTTTTTCCTCCTGTGTACTTTTCGTTCTTCATATCAGCTTCCGGTTAATCGTTTCCCAACACAACCCGTCCCGCAAGGGTAAATGGCACGCATGCTGCGCCCCCGCAGGACAGAACGATGCCGGGAAAGCGAACCGTCAGGCGATACGAAGACGAAAATCACACACTGACGGAGAAAAAACCATGACGATTTCCCTGCATACCCAGACTAGCGCCCCTAACATCGCAGTGGCGACCAGCGTATCCCCGCTGGAGCAGCAGGCTCCTCAAAAACGAAATTTTCTAAAACCAGAACGGATATTTATCAGACCGTTACCGACAACATCATTGCAGCATTGGAGGCCGGTGTTAAACCCTGGTCCTGCCCGTGGCAGCGTGTATCCGGCATGTCTGGACTGCCATCTAATTACGCCACTGGCACAGCTTACAGCGGCATGAATATCATGCTGTTGTGGTGCAGCGCATCTAAACAGGGTTTCAGCGATTCACGCTGGATGACCTACAAACAGGCACAGGCAGCAGGTGGACAGGTTCGCAAGGGTGAGCATGGCACAACAGCCATTTTCTACACTACGCTGGAGAAGGAAAACGACGCCGGAGACGTTGAACAAATCCCGATGCTGAAAACTTTCACCGTGTTTAACGTTCAGCAAATCGGCGGCTTGCCTCTGGCAAAGGTAACTGTCAGCCCGGAAGCGAGATTTGCCCCGTTGCCGCAGGCTGAAAATCTGTTCAGGAAGAGCGGCGCAAACATCATTGAGAAAGGACAAAACGCCTTTTTCAGCCCATCAACTGATGAAGTCTGGTTACCGGAGCGCCATCTATTCGCTGATGCGGCTAACTTCTACGCTACCGGCCTGCATGAGCTTGTCCACTGGAGTGGGGGTAAAAAACGCCTGAACCGTGAAATGAAAGGGAAGTTTGGCAGTGCGGATTATGCAGAGGAAGAACTGGTGGCGGAGCTGGGAAGTGCTTTTCTGATGGCGGACCTGGGGATTGAGGGAGAGGTACAACATGAAAGCTACATTGCTTCCTGGCTGAAAGCACTGAAAAACGACAGGCGCTATATTTTCAAAGCGGCCAGCGCCGCCTCTAAAGCGCATCGTTATCTGATGGATAAACTCTGAGGCCGGAGCCGGACAACCGCAAGGGAATGCGGTTACATGGTTTTTAACCGGCAACGCTGCAAGGCGCAGACTGAGGCGGAACGCAACACAGCGAGTACCGAACAGTCTGCGCCTCGCAGTGGAATAAATAATTTCTGGCCTGGCGGTATCGCCGCCAGGCCGGTAAGGCCACCATGATGGCCTGTGTAAAAGCTTACGAATAGCTGTCTAATGACAGGCGTTTCAGTTCATCAAGGGTATAAGTGCGAAACACACGGCGGTGGCGTTCTTCCAGCGGGACGTGCTGATGGTTGATGATGACATGCCTGATGCTGTCAAACAGCAGTTCAAGTGCACACTTCTTCTGTGGTTCGGGTACAACATAAAAAACGTAAATCCACTGCTTGCGGGTACGGGCCAGCAGGTGGCTTGCCATGATCGACTGATACCGGGCCCGGGTTTTCAGGCGGCGCTCGGTTTCAATGGCAATAACGTTACCGTCAGGCAGCGTCAGTAATCCGTCCGGGCGATGTTTTACCTGATACTGGCTAAGAAAGCCGGCCCGGTCGCCGTTAATCCATCCCGAAGCGCCTTTTTTCTCCAGAATAAGCCTGGCGACCTGATTATCAAGATGATGCTCCAGCGTCCAGCCGGTAACTCTGGACGGTTCAAACCTCGCGGGAAAGATTTTATCATTCGGGGTTAGCACTACCGCCAGCCCGTCGCTGGTGATCCCCCATAATGAAATCTTCATTGTTCGTGATTCAAGCACATGCTTCTGTATTAACCCCATTCGCTCTGTTTTTGCCAGTAGCGAATAAAGAGACTTATGATCCCGGAAACCAAACAACAGCATCAGCGTTTTAAAATCGCTGTAGGTTTCTTCTTTCAGGAAGTTCAGCAGTTGTTTTATTTTTTCGTTGTTACGCGTCTGGCGCTCGTGAAATGACGAAATCAGCATAACCGCTCCTTAAAAATCCAGCGGGGACAGGTCTTTTTCATCATCAGGTTTTGGCTTTGTCGGTTTTACTTCGCTTTCGTCGAAGAAAAGAGCCGGGTGCGATGTCATCACATCCAGCGCGGCTGGTTTATCATCGTCGCCAAAATCCAGTGCGATCTTCACCGGTGCCGCCGCTGCGGCAATATCAGGGGAAACAGAAAAGGTTTTTAACCGGCGCTTTCTGACCTTTATCGGTGAAATCAGGGAGGCAGAAGGTAGCGTTGTTGTCGTAAAGATAAAACTGACAAAATCAGGCAGGTTCAGGATCATATTGCTGTCAATAAAAAAACGTTCGGCCTGGCGGATTGTGCGCTCACTGTCGATGGTTTCAGTGAGCATATTATCCGTCTTAGCCTTACGGAGTTCGTCATCCACCAGAATCGTTCCTGACATTCTCGCTATCCAGTCTGCTGTATCCGGATCCATAACCCGATAAACCAGTTTGAATTTGGCATTTTCAACGACCGCACCGACAACGGCGTCACCTTTCAAATCTGCCGAGTAGTCTTTTAAATCGGCAATGGACTGGTGATCCATAATAATATGCACGCCTTTATCCCGAGCCGCGCCTAAACCTTCCAGCGCTGGCCTGGATAAATGGTATTTCAGTTCGGAAAGATAAACAGCAATGGGGCGGGGGACGTCTGTTACTCGATCGCGCGTTTCTGCTAACTGGTAAAGGCGAACCAGCAGCATGCGCTGGGCGGTAATAATTTTGCTGTTTCGCATGGAGCCGATAACATAACAGCAGCCGCCTTCATCAAATATGTGCTTAAGCGAAAAACCTTCCGGTGAATTAATGGCATTGAGTAATGCCAGCTCCTCAATCTTGCCAAAAAATGCTTTGATTTTTTCGGCAATACCCTGAACGTAATCACCGTTATAAACATCCCTGATTGTTGTCGATGGATTTTCGCTGACAAATTGTGCGGCCATACGCGCGGCTTTTCGGTCATCAATGCGATAAAAATCCGATTCCTGTCCTTTTTCCGCCAGGCTGAAACCGGCAACGAACAATTCTTCGAGTTCATCTGGCGTAATATCTTCAATCAGGTTTAACTGATATTGCTGTTTTCGCAGGTCAATTAAGGCAAAGGGTTTGCCTGCATCCTCGCAGGCTTTGCGGTAAAGATGCGGTGCCCATTCATCATCCTTGGGGTCCATAACAAACACACCTTCACCGGCCAGAATGCTTTGATATAGCAATATGCCGGCGGCAATGCCTTTACCGGCTCCGGTGGTGCCGATAATATCCGCGTGCTGTTTCTGCCAGTCTTTTAACGGGAGATACATTGGTTCGTTCTCTCTGTCCATGCCAGTAAAAATGCCTTTATTCAGATCGATATAATCAAGCGGCTCATAATGTAGTGTTTCCGGCAGCAGGGACTTTACGGTGCGGACATCGGTGCGCAATTCCCGTTCAAGGGTGGTTTTTTTTACAAGGCGTTTCTTTATTTTGTCCAGTTCCGGCGTGAATATCCGGCGAAGCATAATATGAAAAATAATCCCGGTTACAGTGAAGGCAATTCGTACTGACCAGGCCAGTGCTGTATTATCACTGGTGAGTCTGGTCTTATACAGCCACTGAAAAAAGCCGATAACGACCGGGGCCAGTGTGCCGGAGAGGAAACACAGCAGGGAAAAAGCCATAATCAGCTTTTTCCAGAGCGGAGCTTTCTGCCGTTCATCGCTTTTCATTGATGCAAAAAACGGCATCGTCAGCCCCGCTAATAACGCCATTATCAGTTGCTGCTGATGCACAAAAGCGAGCAGCGCCAGCATCCCGTTCACTATCGGTGACAGTGAAGCGGCAAGCTTATTTAAAATCATGATGCCTCCTTCGTCAGCGATTCGCCCCATGACATCGCCCCATCAGTTCGCCCCACGGTGTCGGGCGAAAAGGCGGGGCGAGCGTATGGGGTAAAGAAGGTGGCCGCTGTGCGGCCATGTGCCGGAAAGCATGCTTCCCGGTACGAAACGGCGTGCGCCAGTACATGCGGGCTGGACGCCCTTATAGCCTGCCGCATGGGGGTAATGTCGTGGCTGAACGCCGCTCCAAAACCCCCAGGGTCAATGGCGGCACACCGTCGCCCGCTACGCGCGACCACCCCCTTTAAGACGGTCGCTTTCGCCTTTTTCTTCCCTTTGCTCGTTCCTCGCAGCGGGAATAAAAGGGAAGCTGACCTTTAAAGAGGGTGGTCGCGCCACGCTACCGGCTTTGGGCCGGAGACTTAGCCGCGACGGTGTGCGGGGCTGTGCCCCCCAGGTAAACCGCTGTCGTGGGCGACAGCTTTTCGCTCGCTGGGGCGGCGAAATTTATCCGGCTCCCCCCGGCCTGCAAAATCCGCGTGGGCGCGGCTGTTTGCAGGTGAGGCGCGGTGCCTGAAATATTTTCGCTCCTTAACCCGCGAAAATATTTCTGTCCGCTGCCTCATTTTTACGGCCCCTGTTTCTTCGCTCCTTAATCCGCGAAAAACAGAAGCCGTAAAAACCTGAAAACCGTCATGCTCTGTGCCGTCTCGCCAGTATTAACCACGAACGCGGCCATATTTACTGATGATCTGACCGATAGTCGCCGGGTCTGCCGAATCACATTCACTTAAAAATGATTGTCTGGCATCGGCCGTATGGTCAGGAAGAAAGCCGTGTTTATTCTTTTTCACGATATTAAAGAATGCCCGTTCAGCGGAGTGACATTCACTGCCGCCGCCATTTCCGGTTGCTTTACCGTACATACATAACACCACTTCGCAGGCATCAGCAGCCAGTACAGTTGTTGAACATGACGCAATAACGCAGAACAATAATAAGGAGGATATTGCTTTCTTCATTTCAGTTACCATTATGATTAATGAAAGGCTACGTATTTTGGATAATGTTATTTGCCGGAGTTATTTTCTGAATGCATCTTTCATGCTATTTAAATGAACTGGTTTAAAGTAAATATCACGCATCCGGCGCACATCGCCGTGTATATCAATGCTGACGATGATATCAATGCTTTTAAGTACTTTGCGTAACAGCACATCAAAAGGAATATTCCGGCAATCGGGGTTTTCATAGCAGCGGTCAATGATCCCTTCAATACATTCTTCCGGGCTGCCCGCATGCATGGAGGTGATTAACCCCTCATGCCCGGAGCCGACAATTTTCATCGCGTCCCACGCTTCCCGCCCACGAATTTCCGCCAGCAATATCCGGTCAGGGTTCATCCGATAATTAGCACGGATCAGCCTCCCAGGCGTGACAATAGCGTTGTCCCCGGCATCCGCCGGGTAAAAAAGATGAACATAATTATCGTGGTGATAAAACCGGATTTCAGGATTATCCTCAATGGTGGTTAGCCGGAGATGCAACGGAATATAATGCAGCAGCGTTTTCATATAGGTCGTTTTACCGGAGCCGGTTTCACCCACAATAAAAATCGTTTTGCCATATTCCACCGCTTTTTCCATAAAGCGGGGTATATTCCCGCTGTGATATAACTGAATTAGTGCATCATCCTGACTTTCCGTTTTCACCTGACCGGCCACGCGCTGATAAAATCCCGCATCAATCCATGACTGATGTGTTTTCTGTTCAAAAGAGGGCTTGCGCAGCGTAATGGACACTGTATTACGCTCACAGGCGGGGGGAATAATCGTCTGAATACGTTCGCCGGATTCGAGCGTGGCCGACAGTATCGGTGACGTATCGTCAATATTATCGTCCTGCCGGGAAGCCAGTGCTCTGGCAAAGGCGTAACACTGGCGCAGCGTGACCGGGGATTCACGCTGCTGCCATGCCCCCTTTATTTTGGTGTGCAGTTCCCCCGGTCGGTTAATCGCGATTTCGGTCAGCCCTTCGACTGGCAGATAATCACCAAACAGCTGATTTTTCATAAAATCCAGTGACAGGTTTTCAGCGCTCATACCATTTCTTTTTCAGCCGTAGTTGATAAACAGAGGAAAAATCAATATCCGTGCCGGTCATGATGCCGATCACATCGCCTTGGTTCAGGTACATCGTGGGCGGGATACTGATGCTGTTTTCCAGCATCGTTTTCGCCATTTCCGCCGTGGCGGCGCGGGTGTTTTCGGTATAGTCGGTATTGCGGTCTTTTCCCGGCGCGGCATCTGATGCCGCTGCCGCCACGTCCTGCACGGTACTGAGCATCAGGGCGTTGCCGAAACGCTCCCAGAAATGGCTGTCGATCCAGCCTGCGATCCCTGCCTCACCAAGCGGGCCGGTGGCCTGCGTATCGGTGAGCGGGATTTGCAGGCTGCCGGGCTCCGGTGTGCGCAGCTCCGTCCACAGCACAAACATCCGGCTGCGCCCGTGTTGCAGTGCGCCGGTGCGGTAGACGCCACGGGCGACCGTTCCTGCCGGGATCAGCTTCACATGGTTACTGGCGCTCCAGACATTCTCACCGATCAGGCAGGAGATATGACCGCCAACATCGGATACGAAGCGCCGCATCATCGAACACGGAATATAGTGATCCACCGGGATATAGAGATCGGGATCAAGGCCCAGCCGCCTGACACCGGTGACGCGGGCAACGCCCGGATTGTCGTTGTTATTGCTGTCTGCTGGTGCTGTCGTATCCGGGCAGCGCAGGCGTCCATCTTCGCCACTGACCAGTACAGACTTACAGGGTGTGTAAGCCGTGGAGGCTGACGGGCTGCCCGACGTTCCCTCGTTGCTGCGCGATCCGCTTCGGGACGTGCGTGTATCGTCGCCTGACCCTGTGCTGCCGCTGTTCAGCCCGTCTGCCAGCGCTGCCGCCTTGTTCAGGGCGGGCGGCCCGGGCGGCAGAGCTGGAGTGCCCGGGGCGCTCTGACTGGCAGGATCTGCACTTTCCTTCCTCCCGGGCCCGAACAGGCCAAACGGGTTACTGTCCAGACCCAGATTCTTACGCTCATGCTGCATCGCACCGGAGGAGGGCGGCGGCGCGGTGTCGGATTCTTTCTCATCACCCTTTTTCAGGGCGTTGAGAAGACGATCGCCACCGGATGCCAGCGCGATGACCAGGACCAGACTCAGCAGGCTGACGATCAGCGTGCGGCGACCAGAAGCTTTACGGAAGCGGGTCACTTCCGGCTGGCCAGGCGGCGTTTTCTGCTCCGGCTCCTGATATGCCATTGCCGCGCGGGCGCGTTCACGGGCTTCCGCTTCCCGTTCTGCGGTGGTTTTTTCCGGTTCGTCCGGGAAAGATTTGTCGGTCATTTTGCCTCCAGCATAACGGAGGGTGAAACGGTGTCACTGTTGGTCAGCGGGATACGCCCGAATCCGTCGTTTTCGATCCCCACCACCGAGGTGCCGTAACGCAGAACCAGTTGCGGCGATGCCGGAACCGCCATCACGGTGTAGTTGCCCTGTTTAATGGTTCGGGGCGTGACCGCCTGCTCCTGACCATTAACCAGCCGGAAGACAGAAGGCAGGGTTTTCGTGGGGGAGAAACCGATATACGTAAAACGGCCGTCATCCCAGGCAAAGTCCGGGGCGATAGTCGTTGATCCGGTGGCCACCCGTTTTGTATAGCGCCAGTTGCGCGGCGTGGTGGCCTGCCCGAATGCCGCCGCAATCCGCTGCCGGTCCAGTGCTTCCTGCAGATGTTGCTGACGGGCGGCGCTGGCGGCGGCAGACTTTTTCCGCAGTTCGTCGGGATAGCGGTAGCGGATAACAAAGGCCTGAGCGGGCGAGTCTTTATCCAGCACGTTCAGCTCCAGGCTGTAATCGCGCTTCGATGTCACCACGAACAGATTGGTTTTCCAGTCTTTTGCCGTCGGCAGAAACACCTGGCTGACGTTGTTGCCGCTGGCATCCGTGACCGGCTGGGTAATCGGGTTCGGGCTGACGCCCACCCGGTTATCGCTTTTCGTCACGGTCCAGCCTCTGGGAAAACCCGCCTGCGCATCGATAACGGTTTCATCATCGTCAAACACCAGCATGGTGACGTAGCCGGGGCGGGTACTGACGACCGTGGCGTTCTGGTTGTTGTATGTGACGTTCTGCATCCGGCTGTCATACGCGCTGCCGCGCGGTGTCGCTGCGCTCCATGCCACGCATGACATCATTAAGCCAGAGAGGAGCAGGGTATGTTTCAGCATCATTCCCCCCTCAGCTCTTTGTCGCGCTGGTAGCTGGTGACGATAAAACCCAGCGGGTTCACTTCTCGCTGGCTGTCGGTCAGTTGCCGGTGCGGAACGTAGCGGTAAGTGAGGCGGATATTCCACACATCCGTTTTCACGGAATTATCAGCAATACGACGAATTGTGCGCTTAATACGCAGTGTTGCCAGATTATCCGTCCCGGTGGCAGGCGCATGCACATTGGAAATAATGGCGATATAAACGACATATTCCGCCTTATTAAAAATCACGTCCGGTGCCTGGTCGCCGTTAAACCCGTCCAGATAGTCCCGGTTCACGCTGTCGCTGTTAAATAACTGCACGTCGTCATAATCACGCTGAAGGGAGAAATAATTATATCCCTCGCGGAGTCTGACATAGTGTGCTGCCAGTGAATGCGCCAGTGCCTTTTCAGAAGAAATATCCCGCTCCTTCACGCGGGTCATATATTCATAGCGCCCGGTCTGTTTATCCACTGACCATAATTCAGTGTCGGTGGTTTTAAGCGGCAGCAGAATAATAATGGTCGCAATCGCCATGGCGGCCAGAATCAGTCCGGCAGCGGCCACCCGCCAGGCGGTTTTTCGGGAACGCTCCTCCTTTTCCAGCAGGATGGATTCAAAAGAGCGGGAAACATTAACAATGTTCTGAATATCAGACATGGCGAGTCAGCTCCTGAATGATGGCGGGGGAATTCACTGGCGCGGGTTCGCCGGATACCGGCGGAAGGTCGCCCTGATGCCGTGCGCAGCCCGTGAGCGCGCACAGCATCAGAAGGATGATGCTGAATTTCATGGAAGCCCCTTATCGTATGGATGCAGGAATGCCGCACCGGTGGCGCAGGCCACGGCGTGACGGGGAAAGGAAATTAAGAGACGGGAGGATTAACGGTGACGCTGCCGGTTCAGGCGTTTCATACTTTCGATGGCGGCGGCGCGTTTTTGCCAGGCGCTCACGGTTTTACCCGCGCCTGCGCCGGTGAGCCTGCCGGTCGAAGCGGCGACGGCCATGCCGCCTTTCGCAGCCAGGCGGGCACCACCCTTTACACCCGGACCGGTGAGGTCGGCGGATTTATTCGCCAGTCCGCTCAGACCACTCATGGCTGCCCCCTGTAGCACCGCCTGTACGGCGGCCCCGCTGAGTGCGCTGGCGAGCTTCGCGGAAAACCAGACCACCACACCCGCCGCGACCCCGGCCAGCAGGCACTGCGCCGCCAGCGTGACCATATTAGTTTCAGCAGATGTTTTTGTTGCTGCATCCAGTATTTTATTCAGGTAATTAATGGCAATACGGATGGATAAGGCAGAAAACATGATCGTTAATATTGCCGCGAAAATCGTTTTCAGCCAGTTATCAAACATCGGTTTAAGAAAACCGTACAGCAGGCAGAAAATAAAGAGCGGCGCGGTGGTCGTCATTAACAGGATGGTGATTTCGGCGAGCAGGTTCACAAAGGTGGCTGCCATCAGCAGGACAATAGAGCCGCCCCATACCAGGACTTCGGCAAGGCCACCATTCAGTTTGACGTAAGTTGAGGTGTCCATATTAAATAACTTTTGCCCCAGCGCCTGTGCCTTTTCCCAGACGGTATCGAGCAGCGCCCAGACGTTATCATCGCCGCTGATACCGTCTTTGAGTCCCTGGATAGCCGCTACCGCCATATCCAGCCAGCCATCCCGGTTTAACGCAAAGGTGGTGATCAGCAACATTCGCCCCACATCCCAGGCGACATCTTCAACCGGGATCCGGAGTTTGCCAGCCAGCGTCTGATAACCGCGAAACAGTATAAATAGGGTAAAAGAGCTGACGATGATGACGCTGATCATCGTGCCGTAAGTGGAAGACTGACCTTCCAGTACGGCATTCAGTCCATCCATGATGTTTTTGTCCATACCAACAAAAATACCACCGGACATGGTGCCTCACCTGATATATAAAGAAAGGAAATAGAAAACAGGGAGGATTCCCTGTTTTGCTGGAGGAGAAATTACTGTGTCACTGCATTTCTTTTTTCAGCTTCCTGCTGAAATATCGCCCCGAATTTCTCCTTAACCCCGGGCTGGCCTTCCTGTGCAAACATAAGTGCTGCCCGGTGGGCAAATTCGCAGTTATCGCTTGCCTCGCCATCCTTCAGGCATTGCGTATAAACCGCATAAGTTTCGTCAGGATGCTGCTTATACCAGGCTTCGGATTTGGTTTCCTTGCAGCCGGACAGTAATATCACGCCTGAGAGTGTGCATAAGGTGAATAAAGATCTGAGCACGGATAACCTCCTTATAAATTATTAAGGTCAGCAACAGGTGCCGTCAGTTGCTGCTGTTCAAAGGCTTTCTGTCTTTGCTGTTCCAGCAATGTCGTTCGCTGTTCAGCCTGTCTGACAGACATCTCCCACTGATTCGTCAGCGCATTTAACTGTACGCTTTTCGCCGCGATGGCGTTAGCCAGATCCTGAGACTCTTTCGAGTCCTGCGCATTCGATATACGATCAGATAAGTCTGATATGTCGCTGAGTGTGCTGTTGATCCTGTTTTCAACGCCAGTGGTATTCTCAATCGCCATTGCCTGATTGAGGATCATCTGTTTACAACTGTCGGCCAGGGCCTGAGATTTTATTCCTTCCTGTTCCTCGCTGCATACGCTGAACGATTTGTATTTATTGTAAAGGTTTTGCAGTTCAGAAGAATATGAACTGTTCTGCGTGGTCAGCAGGTCATCCAGTGAAATACCGCTCTTACGGAGATTATCAATATCGGTTTTCAGGCTCCGGGCATCGCTGAGAAAACCCTGAATATCCCGCACGCCGGTTGCGGTAGCCAGTTGCTTCTTATATGCATCAAGTTCACTTTTATAATGGGTAACTGTATCCTCCCATTGTTGTAGTTTTTGTATCCACTGATTAATGGATTCGGTATTCTGCACTGCGTCGAAAACCGGTATTCCGGCGCTGAATGTCTGCGTTGAGAAAAATAACGATAATGCCAGAAGGTGATCCCGGGTACGCATTAATATTACCTCCGGTCTACTGTCAGATGGCCCGCTCAAGGAAAGCGTTTTTCCATTCATCAGGTCGCATACCGTCCTGATAAATGGCATCGAATATTTTCAGGTTGTCCTCACTGCCGCTGAGAAGCCGGGTGAGTTTACCCAGTCCGGACAGATCCATTCTCGCCATTGCCACAAACGGGCGGGTTTCTCCGGCCTGTAACGGTGTTTTCAGGATGACCATATAATGCTCGCCCGGATCAAGGTTTCTGACCGTGTCATAAACACTTTCCGGCACTTTCATTTTCTCCACGTAATCCGCATGGCTGGCTTTCGGGTTGGCGAGGTAAATCTGTGTACCGCACTGCTCAATAATCGCCGGGGCGATGGGGTGTCTGACGATTTCATCCGGTGACTGTGTTGCCGGGACGAAGATACCGTTCAGCTTGCGGATGACTTTCAGCATATTGAGCGAGAAGCGGGAAAATTCGATATCGGCCAGCCAGCGCCAGAACTCATCCATAAACATCACCAGGCGGCGACCGTCCAGAAGACTGGTCACACGGTACAGCAGGTAAAAGGTCACGGGGCCGCGAATATCGTCATCATCCAGAAATTCGGTGCCGTCGATACCAAAGTTATCGACATCGCTGATGATGAAAGTATCGGCCTCGTTATCAAATACCCAGCCGAACTCGCCCTCCTGCGCCCACTGTTTCAGGCGAATACGCAGCCCGTTGGTGCGGGCATCTGTAGTCGGCGGCTCTGGCAGCACTTCCAGCAGTCGGGTGATCCCGAACCGGCGGTACTCCGGCGGATAGTCCAGCATGATGGTGTCCACGGCGGCACTGATCCGCTCCTCATCGCGCGGATCGAGCGGCTTACCGTTGCGGCGGCACAGCATGCGCACCAGCCGTTTGATAAAACTGATGTTCCGGCGGGTTGGCTCCAGCGCAAACGGGTTGAAGCCGGTGGGCTCGCCGGTACGGATGCGGAAATAACGCCCGCCCGCCTGGCGGATCGCCATCTCCGCCGCCCGATCCTTATCGAAATATACCGTGGTCAGCCGTTTGATGGCGGCAGAAGGCGCAAACGACGCCGGGTTACGGTACTTCTGCATCAGTTGTTGCATGATGGTCATCAGCAGGGTTTTGCCGGAGCCGGTTTTCCCGATAATTGCCGCATTCCCCGGCGTTTTCTCACCGGTGTCATCCCGTCCGGCCTGGCTGTCGTGCAGGTTCAGGTAATACCCGCCACCGCCGGGAGATGTGAGGATGGCGATGGCTTCCCTCCACGGATTACCGCTGCGTTTGTGGGGATGGAAGTTATGCAGGCAGGCCATATCGGCAAAATTCTGGCTGCTGACGGCCACCAGTCGGGGACGCAGCGTATAGACTCCCGGCAGTTGCGCCAGATATGCGGCGGGCAGTGACAGGGTGGAGAGCGTCGTCATAATACCAAGATCGGCGAAGGGTTGGGCCAGAACGTTAGTGTCCTTCACCACCTGTCCGGCATTGTCTGAGGAGATCAGCAGGGAAAAGTGGAATTTACCGCACGACACATGTCCGGACTGAAGCAGGTCGCGCAGGACAATCAACTCTTCGCGCTGGGAAATCGCGTCGTCGTCCGTGGAGTTAAGCCGTTTTTCCGCCAGCCGGATATGATTCTGCGCCTCATCCCGTGCCATACAGGTAAAGGACTGCGTCAGAACATACTCGCTTTCGGCGTACAGCAGCGCATCCAGCATACCGGTATGGGTTTCCGGGGAATAATCCTTAATCTCCAGGCTGCGGAAGAAGCGGGAACCGCTGACCGTCTGGCATTCACCGGTGTCGGTGGTGAAAAACACGTCCGGCGTGCTTAATGTTTCATAAAACGGCGAGCGCGTTACGGCCACCTTCTGCCACTGTCCGGTGATCAGGCGGTGGAAGAACGCCAGTTGCGAGGAATACACCCGCCCGTTTTCTTCATATATCCCCAGCGGCGTTGCCATGTAGCGGGATAATGAGGATCCCAGTGCTTCACGGTATTCCAGCATGATTTTGAGCGCGTCATCCAGAACTGGCTGGCGTTTACCGTGCGACTGCGCTTTCATTGTTTTCTTCTCGATCTGAGAGAACGGTGCGTAGCAGACGGTGAAAAACAGCCTGTGCCGCCAGAACGGTTTTTCTTTTACCGGCTGGTAATACCGCCGGGTCACGTCATCGGAAAAGGGAATACCCGAACAGGCTTCAAAAGCATCATGGTATTTTTCACGGAGCCGGTGAATATAAAATGTTACCGGCAGACCTTCATACGAGCGGATAATATTGTTCAGATGTGTGGCCATCAGGGTCAGGTGATGTTCGTCTTCACATTCAAAGACTGTGCCGCCCAGCTCCCAGGTGGCAATAAAATCACGGTGACGGTTTCTGATGATGTGAGGGTGAATATGGGAGGAATACGGAATATATTTATCCAGCGTAATACGCTCGTTTAATTTCATTTTCTGAATAAACTCCGAGACATCAACATTATCGTACTGATTCGCCAGAAGGGCATTCGCGCCAAAATGGGTATTGGTGAAAAGTCGTCCACGGGTTTTAAACGCAAGCCAGAGCAGACTGAAATAATGAATGTCCTTTCGGGCTTTATTTTTCATTTCCGCCCAGGCCGGGATCAGCAACAGTGCCAGGTAATAGCTGACATAGACCGCCAGCAGGACGATGGCCCCGCTGACGAGAACGAACGGCACAAGAGGAATACCCATAATGGCGGCAGGCCGCGTGAGTGCTTTATTCAGCGTAGCCATCGTTACCTCGCTTATGACGCCCAGTAGGCACCGAAGCCGGACGCGCCGACAATCAGGATCGCGCCGATGATGACGTTACGCATGTCGTGCAGGCTCTTGCCGTCGAACAGCACCTTGTAGCCCACCCACATGGTCGCCAGTGTGATAGTGACAGCGGCCAGTCCCAGCAGGCCGGTCGAGGTATTGCTCAGTGTCTCATTGGCCTTGTTAAATCCGCTGTCTGCCGCCAGCAGCGGGGCAGGCAGCAGCACGGAAGCAACAACGGAGTAACGGCATTTACGCATGATCATTTCTCCTCATCAGGGATAACAGGGATAACAGGGATAGCGCCGCGAATGACGGAACCGGGATAATGCAGGGAAGTCAGGACCGGCGCAGTGGCACCGGCAGGCTCGCCACGCAGCACAACGGCGGGATAACGGACAGGCGGTTGCGCGTTCCGGTCAGGGTCACGCTGCCGGTCTTCCCGGGTGGACGGGACGACATAGCCAATGCGCTGCACGTAGCTGGTCCGGTTAAAGGCGGATTCCGGTCGCTGGCCGGTTTCAAAGTTGCCGGAGTAGTAACAACTGAGCGCCCGTTTCAGGGTGCCGCCGCGCCGGTAACAGTCGGCGAGAATGCGCTCAAATACCGACAGATTGATACAAGGGTTAAGCAGGTCGCTGGCCGTGACGCCGTAATGGCGGAAATTAGTACTGGTTATTTGCATCAGGCCGACCGAATAGCGTCGCTCCTGTGTCGCCAGCTGTCTGGTGAGGCGGATCGCCTCCGGCAGGCTCGTGGGGAAATGTGAAATCACGCCCCGGCTGTCTGGCAGGATTTCAGCAATGGCGTAAGGGTGGACCGGATTCGACCCGTGCGACATCAAGCGACGTGGAAGGGTGAATACTGGCGGCGCACTGCACCGCCAGTGCCAGAAAGGCAGTGGTGGAAAGCATGCTGGCCTCGTAACAGAGAGACCGGCGGCTTATAGAAAAATACGCCGCCGGAGGAGAGGAAGAGAAAATGGATTAAGCGGCAGAGGCATCCTGTGAAATGTCACTTTCTTCTCTCGGTTCAAGTAGCACCAGCCTGCCGGAGACGGCAATACCGGGTATCAAAACGATATTCAGACCGGGCTTGCCGTTATGTGCGAAGGCCACACCAACTTTTGTCCAGTACGTGTTTTTTTCGCCCTGAGAATCGGGCTGACTTTCCTGGGTAACAAAAACGTGATAAGTGGGTTTTCTCATGGAATTTCCTTTGATCAAAAACAGTAAATGAAATAAACCAGTCACATCCCGGTTCTGCATTCCGGTTTTAACGGGTCAGCGAGAACATTCAGCGGCACCCTGAATTGTGGTTACGTGACAGCCCGATCCATTTTGTTAAAGAGCAATACCCTGTCAGGACGAATTAATGTCCATAGGGGCGACTATGCTGTAATGGCGTTCTCAGATTCGAATATCTGGTGAGGGATATAAATGAGAAACTCAAAACAAAAAGAAGAGAGAAAAATAGTGGAGTATTTAAGATGCAGTGAGAATAATGAGGATTTAAAAAACACGAGAGAGTTGTATTAACATTCACCGTGAATAATAAAGACGTGCAGAGATATAACATCTCTACACGTCCTTTTTATCCTGTCAGCGGCTACTACGTTCAAGTTTTTCCTGACATTCCGTACAGGTGGTTACACCCGGCAGTGCTTGCCGTCGCTTTTCTGGAATGGGTTTACCACATACACGACAGTGAAATAATGATGGTGTCGACCCCGGCTTAAAACGACTATGTTCAATCATCTCCTCCAGGCGCTGCTCATTAAATTCCTGATCGCGATCGATCTCATCCGGCATGGGGTGCCCTCCTGTTAGCGGCAACTTCCTTTTCACAAAGCGTGATACGTCTCCATACCATGGTGAGTGACAGTCCCAGGAACCTTGGTAGCAAGAGTTCAGTAACCTGCATAATGGCCATCAGCGCGTCGGGGGATTCAAGGTTTTCCATCCGGCACTTCTGCCATTGCCGCCAGATCTCGGCATCTGTCTCTTCATCCGGCTCAGGTGTACGTCCATATGGCACGCTGACACCCAGCAACCGTCGGCGAAGGCAGACATCATTAGACGTCAGGCCAAAGTAGTGGTTGAGCAACGCGATAGAACCGCCCAGCCGGATAGCCCGGTTAATCTGCTGCTGTTGTCGGTATTCCTGTCGGGCCTGCGCCAGTAAATGATGCAGAACATCATGGCGGACACTGACCGAAACAAAGGGAGCCGCCGCCCGGCTGACAGCAAACAGTTCATCGAGTGATAACTCATTAAGAGCATTCATTTCGTCGAAAGTGAATCCGAGGGACTCGCAGTGACGAATATCCCCAACTTTCAGAGCGTGCAACGCATCAGTTAAGATGGTGTAATTAATTAATGGAATCATTCTGTTATCTCCTCAATCTATATGGAAAAGTTGAGCAAATAAACGGACATTTTTAACTGATTGAACGTCCGGCCAATTTAAGGCTGATCCATTCATCAATTTCCGATTCGAGCCAGGCCACACTGGCCGGGCCAATTTTTATTGAACGTGGAAAGGTTCCATTTTTCATATACAGGTAAATCTGAGAGCGTTTCAGGCCAGTTTTTTCTTCAACTTGCTTCAGGCGTAATAGCTGATGTGCTGTCATTGTTTTCTCCTGTGGTTAAATAACCGGTGGACGCCCGGCGTTCTCAAAAGAAGCACAGGAAAGATTAGGATGGAAGTTAATAAATCCATATCAAGGAGGCTATTATCCTTAATACGGATTTAAACTTTAGCATGATAAATATCATGCTATCTTAGATGATGGTGAAACTGGGGAGCCTCGTTCTAGCGCGGTTTTTAGTGTGTCTCCGCTGAGTCGATCTGTGATGCCATCGTCTGAGGCCCATTGCTCGAAGATGGATAAGAGTTTATAAGGTTGTCGAAGTAAAGGCCTTATATTCTCATTATGATAACAGGCAAGCCAGAAAAGACGTGATAGAGGCGTTGAAATACGGGGTTTAACGGCCAATGACTTGGTTGGGATGTTTATAAGCTTTCCAAGTTCTGAATGGCGTATAACAAAACATGCATCAGTAGGTAAATTATAGAGTGGAAAGTACGCTTTTCTCAGCGTGTTGTTTACTTCAATATGGGATATTTTTTCGGAAATATCCAGAATGATATCTTCGGGGAGCAACGCTGTTTGTTGTCGTATTCTTTCATTCCATGTGGAATTTATAAATATTTGATATATTTCCCCTGAAATAGTAACCGTCAGCCCATAATTGAATTCATTAGCTCCAGTTATCGGCGCTGGGATTTTAAGTGATTGTGATAGTAGACGTTGTACAAGAACATATTCATACCCAGCCAGGCTGGTATCTATAATTCTTTGCGCAGTGCGTAAATATCTTCCTTCTGTGCTGAGTATCAGATTGTTTTCTTCGATAAAGCTTTTTTTTCGAGGGCGCAAAGGCGGGAGGTTAATGAGTTTTCTATAGGTCTAAATTTTAATTTATTTTTTAATTTTTGAATTTTTCTTAATGTAATAGGTGACTGAAAATAAATGGAAAGGATGATGTTTCCTCTCAGCGCATTCTTGTAGATATCACTTTTTGTTAATCTAAACTTCAATTTGTGTTGAGCCAGTTGTATGGCTTCAGGTATAGTTAACCACTCAGTCATCGGGTATTTAATGTCAGTGCGATTATTTTCTTTTTTCATAATGAAGCTCCACTTGTATTGCAAGGTAATGGTACTTGGTTTAAATGCTGTTAACATTACTCAGTGCTCTTACTTCAGGCATGCTAGTTCAAGTTCAATTAATAAGAGTTTCCACGTAATAAACCTCGTTTGGATGATATTTAAGAGGGACCGGTCGCGCCTTAGAAACACAGGAAAAAGCTGACAACATTCATACTGTATGTTGGTTATTAATTTGAATGATATATGTCCAGTCTTTGATTTTTACTTTTGCCAGAATCAAAGAAATACTCCATGCGAATATAGCGATAATGTAAACTGACTCAGAGCATTCTAAGATGAAATTGGGTTGGAGATTATTATATATGCCAAACGTATCAGATCTCATTTATCCCAAATCGTCACGCAGGTATTGAATTTCAGCATCGGCAGTAAGCCTATACTGACGTCGCTGATGATGCGGAAAAAAGAGTTTATAGACTGGCGTGAAAGCAATTTATTATTAATTACTCAACATACCTGGCGCAGAGGTGGCGATCCTTGCGAAGAAAAATATATCGTATGGTGTTGTACATGCTATAAACAAAGTTGTCTTTCATGTCCTTTTCTTCAATCGCCTTGGCAATGGCATTTCTCATCATCAGTAGAATAATACCTCTGAATATGGACGTTAAACCGATGGTAAAGAAAACAGTAACAGCGAGGTCAACTAACCAAAATCCTGAATTAAGGAGAACAGGCCTGTAGATTGCCATACCCACTAAAACCACCCAGTGACTGAAACAATAAAAGCAACTGAGGAGACAACCTGTCATGGCATTTATCTTGACCATTCGTTCTCGCAAAAGACGGAACATTTCCTGTTGCGTGACGGTGATTGAAGTACAACTGGACATCAGCGCTAGTACCATGCAAACCCAGAACTGCTCTAAAACGTTATCGAATGACATAGTATGTACCCCTCATAAGACCTTCATGTAATGATATAAGATACATGAAAACAAGATTCTTATGCAACAACAAAAGTGTCATAAGTGAAAGTGCAGCAATCGAGTATTAACAACGGGAATGTCAACCGGCTACTCTGGGATTACTTGTAATGATTCATATGTATACAATTCAAGGTGCCGTTACCTCTGAAGATATATCCTTGATGATCAATACGAATCCGGTTTAAGTCAGATGTCTGTTCCAACGGATAAAATTGCAGGTACTGCCCATTCTGAGAATGTCCAGGGAGGGGGGCACTTCAAAAATCCCTCACTTCTAACACCGTTCTGCTGGTTTTGTAATGGCAGATTGAATTTAACCACCTGAACAGAGGAGATAGCCTTACTTCAAGACAAGTCAGGTGTCTTAAATAAAAAAGAAATTTCATCTCAGCTTTCAGGTGAATGTTCGTTCCTAATGGCAAAATAAATAACCCAATGAGATAGGCTATTGCGCATCTGCAGTGAAATTGACTGACAGCAGTGATGCCTAAGTGAGATTGCTGTTATTAAAAGGCTTAGCGGAATAATTAGCTAAGATGTTCATACAATTCGTCAATAAAAACTTTATACCGGTTTTCGTTAGCCCGAGAAGGGTCATACAATAAATGCATTTCCCGAGGAGGAATATTAAAATCTTCCAGAACAGGAACGAGTTTTCCCATTTTAATAAATCGTTCAAGTCCCTTTTCATAACCAAATAGCAAGCCAGTACCTCTTAATGCCGCCTCAAGGATTGCTCCCCAGTCGTTAATAGCCAGACGAGAGTTTACCATCACTTCCGCATATCCCTCACTGCTGGAAAAAGGCCAGTAATGGCTTAATCCCGCAGACCAAGGTGCAAAAACCAGACACTCATGATGTTTCAGATCAGAAGGTTGTTCTGGATGACCGTACTTTGCCAGGTATTGAGGAGCAGCGCATGCAATAAATCGGTACGCAGGCAACGGTTTTGCCGCAAGTCTGAGTTTCTTATCAAGCTCGCCGATGCGTATCACCAGGTCAAAATCTTCTGAAGCAGGATTAATAACGTCATCAGAAAGAATAAGTTCAATACGCATTTGCGGATAACGCTCAAGAAATATGCTCAAAAAATCCACTAAGACATAACGGCCGAATGTTACCGGCGCATTCAGCCGTAGCGTACCTGCAAGAATCGCACTCGAACTGCTTGCTTCCCGTTCTGCACTGTTGATGGCTTGTAAAATTGTTTCACACCGCCTGTAGTACAGCGAGCCTGCCGGCGTCAGGCTTTGCCTGCGCGTCGTTCGGTTAAGCAGGCGCGTTTCAAGCTGCTTCTCAAGTGTGGCGATATGGCGGGCCACCATCTGAGGCGACATACCGAGTCTGTCTGCGGCCGCGACAAAAGAGCCTGTCTTAACCACAACCACGAAGGCCCGCATTCCGGTAAGTTTATCCAGCATTCGCTACTCCTGGTTGTTTCAGAACTCAATATTGGCGAATTTTAAAAACTGCTAATACTTATTATGCTTATTTTTTGTCTCATGAACAGGACAGCGAAAACGATGCACATTTATATTGTCAGAATGGACCATCCGGACGGCAGCGGATGGAATACCTTTGTGCGCGAGCATGTGATTTATCTGAAAGGTCTGATAGAACAGGGCAAACTGTTAGCGTCCGGTCCGCTCAAAAACACGCCGCTGCGGGCGGGATTTCTTATTTTCAGGGCTGAGACGCGCGATGAAGTCCAGTCCATGATCAGTGCGGACCCTTTTGCTCGTGAAGGTCTCATCGCTAAACTTGAAATCCATGAATGGGACCCGTTGTTTGGTCTGCTTGACAGGTACTCAAGCCACAATACGGTCAGTGAGTTGCAGGACTTAATTGGCTGAAAATTTGAGCCACGAGAAAAATACTATCAGTATCCTGTAGTATTCATATATCGGGTGTGAGGTGAGTAGCCACGCCAGTTACTCGCCTCTCTACCTGACGGTAATTTTTAAATTTCACAACCGTACAAATTATTATAAATTATCAGATTACAGAACTAAACATTATTTGGTTTCCATTAAATCATTATTTTGTTTAACAGGCACCTTACATCCTGATTTTATTTAGGACAAAATCTTATGTGACTTTTTTAGTTACGCAATGATATCTGCCTGCAAGCAGTCCCCAGGCATTCAGAACAGGTCATTCAGATATGCCGGGTGTGTAAGTCATTCGCAATTTTCTGAACTAGGTATCCGCAAGTACTGCTGCAGGGGGGGAGACTGGAGTTGCTGTACATGATGGTGGGGGAGTTTTACCTGACACGTACGGTAAAACTCTCAGTTACCCACCCGTTATACTTTATAAATTTATTGACGAATCAAAATAAAAACCTCCAGTATGTAATACGATATAAATATCCTTGACTGCGTCGACAGCCATACCTGGTAAATTCAAGGGGCTGTTTCACCCAGAACTATTTATTCCGGCAGGACTTTTTCTGCTGTGATATATACTTTATTTCCCATGCGGGCTTCGGTGATTTTATAATCCCTGTCAGCCTGCTGGCGAATTTTTTTCTTCCGTCTGCTCCGTATCGCCTGTTGCCGTCACGGTTTGAGCACAGACTGAAAAAGGCAGGACTATAGAGACGAATAACAACGTCATGGTAGTTTTCATTGATAATCCCTTGATTAATAATTAAATGGATGACTTAAGCCAGGCTGCGATATTCTGCGTGGGAATATTGTTCTGCACGTTCCAGGTGTCGTTCATCGGCCACCACATACCGTCTCCTCGGGCGAAGGCCGCACGATAGCGAAGCATCTGGTCATCCGGGTTGGCCTGTAATTCCTCCAGCAAGGTTGGCAGGGTCAGAACCTTTTTTGCAAAGGTTTGTTGTGTCACTCGCTCGACCGTTTCTGCCAGTTCACCATAGGAAGTCGTTTCTCCTGCAACAAACACTACTTCGTTGGCAATACGCGGTTGATGTAGATAAATGTCGGTGGTGAGTCGGCCGATATCTTCCGGAGAAGTTACTGTAACCTGTGTGTCCCATCCCCCCAGCGCATTGATAGTCCGTTCGGATAAATTCACCACATCGAATGCAGGCTCGAAGAGAAAGCTGGTAAACATACCGGTGGAGATAATGATCCATTCGGTATTGTGTTGTTCTCGCAGTAGGGTTCTTACATCATACTGTTCGTCCCAGACCGGCTGGCCGCTTCCTTTGCCAACGACATCGTAGTTAACACCAAACTGCCATGGAAAGTAGCGGTTAACTCCGGCTTCCAGCACTGCGCGGGTGATTTTTATCTGAGTACCAGCGCCTGCAACAAACCCCATGCAATTGATAACGGTATCAAACTCTTTAAATTGATCCTTCAGGGAGTCCGTTGTGCAGGCGGCGATATCCAGAGGGATTAATTTTGCACCGGCATCCACATATTTTTGATGCGTGGAAGCTCTCAGTTGACCTTGTTCATCCCAGGCACGAGGCGAAACGATAACGCACACAGTGCCCTCGCGCTGAGTGACTGCCGGGAGCAGATGCTGCAGTACAGCCGCCCCGAGTTGTCCGGCACCCAGGACCAGTACTTTTTCACCTGAGTGTAATTTATGCTCTGCCATATTGGTTCCTTATACGCTGTTAGACTTGTTCATTGAGTGGGAGTAAGAGTAAGGCAGCGATGGACCTTCGATAAGATCACGGAACCGGGTTAGACTATTCGCTGTTATGGGATAATAAACGTGTACAGGCAAGAGAGGACGGGATGGATAAACTGGGAGCAATGCAGGTCTATGTCAGCGTGGTGGACTCGCATGGCTTTGCAAGAGCGGCAGAAGTGCTTGGCCTGCCACGCTCTACGGTTTCCAGGGTTATCCGGGAGCTGGAGTCCTGGCTTGGTATCCAGCTTTTGCAGCGTACTACCCGCAAACTCAGCATCACGGCGGAGGGCCAGCGCTACTACGACGAATGCAAAAGGATCCTGACGGATATTGCCGCCATGGAGTCGTCTTTTCCCGCACGATCTGAGCAGCCAGGAGGCCGTTTCAAAGTGGGGATGCCCCATTCCCTCGCCCGACATTGCATTATCCCCGGGCTCCCGTCGTTTCTCCGCCAGTACCCCGGGCTGGAAGTGATGCTGTGCTCAAGCGATAATGTTGAGGATATCATCAGGGAAGGGTATGACTGCGTGATCCGTACTGGCAGGATCGAAGATTCAACAACCCTGGTTGCCCGCCCACTGCCTGGTTTTACCTGGGTCGTTCTGGCCGCGCCGTCTTATATTGATGCTTTCGGCAAGCCGCAAAAACTGGATGAACTGGAAAAGCATCACGCGGTTGGCTATCTGAATCACCGCACCGGACGCACAACTGAATGGTTTTTTACCCTTGATGATGGGGAGCGGGCGATCCGTATGAGAGAGGCGCTAATCGTTGACGATACCGATGCATATATTCAGGCCGGGATACAGGGGGTTGGGTTGATCCGTGTCGCCAGTTATCTGGCTACGCCATACCTGCAAAGCGGGGAACTGGTCTCCTGTCTGGAGAACAGCACCTCTGAATTACCGCTATCCCTGGTATACCCCTATAGCCGATATATACCACCGTCAGTTCGCGCTTTTTATGACTGGAGCAGAACGATGTTAAGTCACCTGGATAATCGTCAGTAAAGTAAAAAGAGAGTTAACTTTTTTAGCGTACATTTTCATTCTGTTGGCCGTCAGATCCTGCTACGGGATGGATCACAAGACCGGCGTCCTTTTTCATGGTAATACATTACCGGCTTTTGCCGGTAATGTATTACCAACAAGCACTAGTAAAAATTCAGTTCATCAGGTCGCGCCATTTTACCATCCTGTCACTGAGGTCAAGCGTCTCTCCGTCGACACTGAAACGGCCATCACCCTGATGGTGGAGCAGGCGCAGTTCCTGCCATGCGCTGTCAAGCCAAATCCGCCGAACTTCCAGCACCCACAGGTTATAGCGACGCACCTGTCGGTCATCCACCACTCTGCACTCCAGGTTAGCCACGCATTCATCTACCAGAGGCGCACTGACCGATTGCGCGGCAACGGGGGTCAGGCCGAAACGCGCAAATTTGTCGTCTGTTTCTCCCGAGCAATTACCGATGTCCACAACGGCCTTTGCCATCCCGGCTGGCGGTACAGCCAGAACACATTCCCCGGTATCTGACAGCGCCTGATAGCTGTAATCCCAGGGGCCGATAATAACACCGACCAGCGGTGGGGCATGCTGCATCATCATGTGGAAACCTGCGGTCATCAGATTCGTTCGGCCATCTGTCCCCCTCGTGGACACCAGAATAACGGGACCAGCTTCAAGAATACGGTACGCTTTTTCCGCAGGCAGGCTGTCATGCATGAGATATCCTCCAGAAAGAAAATCAGGGACCGTGTGGTTCACATGTCCCCGGAGAATGGGTTATTACTCTTCAAAATCCGTGGCGTCTGACGCTCTTCGCCAGACATCAAGGTCCTGACTCACTGCATGCATTTTTTGTTCAGCAAGGGTGTTAGCAATCTTACCTGCAAAAAGATGCACGGGTGGGGCGTCAGCACTGGCCGCCTGCAGTATCAGAGAAGCGACTTTATCAGGATTGCCCGCCTGTTTGCCGTCCAGACCGTTCAGATGGAGGTCCAGCGAGGCCTGAGCTTCGGTATAATCAGCGATTGTGCGCTGGGCCACGACCAGCGTCTCCTTCGACAGGAACCCGGTGCGCACCGGTCCAGGATAGACCACTGTGGCTCTGATGTTCAGCTCGGCCAGTTCGGCCGCCAGGGTTTCGGTCAGACCGGCCAGTGCGAATTTGCT